>MDSW01119648.1_pt1 | contig 14203 bp, 14 predicted proteins | sample 811171 | NCBI WGS metagenome assembly MDSW01 (sample SAMN05326641, study PRJNA326480) | marine metagenome | isolation source: seawater | place: Atlantic Ocean: North West | collected 2012 | reverse complement strand
CTATGGAGGGCGAGGCTAATTTTTTTGATAATAGATTTGAGTTTTTTAATTCAAATTTATCCTTTTATTCTCCAAAAAGAATTTCCTATACATATCTTAAATCTTTTTTTTCAAAGAAGAGTTTTAATGAACTTTTAACAGGAATTGAGAGCAAAAAAAAAATAACTGACTCTAGCGGAGTTGATATCACTTTAGAAAAATATAAGAGAAATTTTATATTGTATAAGAGCTTATCAAGCTATTTGGGAATCTCCCTGATTTTTATTCTCCAACCATTCATTTATTGGACAAATAAAAAGATGTCAACAAAAGAAAAATCTACAATAGACTATCTTGAAAAAATACAGCTTAAAACAAGTTGGCCAGAGGTATCAAAAACTTTAAAAGATATAGATTACTACAAAAAGTACTCTAATGGTCTTCAACAATTCGCAGTTGAAAGTGAAATAACTTTTTACGACTCTAATAATTGGATTGACACAAAAGATACTATTTTTTGTGATTCTATTCATCTGAATGATTTAGGAAATAACATTCTTAATGAATGTATAATTCGAGAATTATGATTTTTCTTGATGAATTTTTTAGTTGGCTAAAAAGCTTCTTTAAAAAAGATAAAAATAAAGACGATGATGATGATAATAACTATCCAATGTGGTCTATTAACTTACCTAAACCTAAATGAAAGTAGTAATTTTAGCTGGAGGCCTTGGAACTAGGCTTTCTGAAGAAACTAGTCTAATACCAAAACCAATGGTTGAAATTGGACAAATTCCAATTTTAGTTCATATTATGAGGCACTACTATCATTTTGGCCTTAGAGAATTTGTGATTCTTCTGGGGTACAAAGGAAACTCAATAAAAGAATATTTCTTAAAATATCCCTTTAACTCTATGGAGTTTTCAATTGATTTTAAGCATGGAAAAAAGAAATTAATTAATGAAGACTGTGAAGATTGGAAAATTTCTTTTCTTGACACAGGTATCGATACCATGACAGGCGGAAGAATAAAAAGAGCTGAAAAGATCATTGGCAAAGAAGATTTTATGCTTACCTATGGTGATGGATTATCCAACATTAATTTAAATGCTTTACAGGATTTTCATAAGTCACATGGTAAAGCAGTAACCATGACCAGTGTCTTGCCAGAAGAAAGATTTGGTGTCTTTGAAAGTGATCATGACAAAGTAACCTCTTTTGTGGAAAAACCTAATGAATCAAATTCTTGGATAAATGGAGGTTTTTTCATTTTTAGCAACAGAATTTTTGAATATTTAAGTTCAGATAGCACCATACTAGAAAAAGCTCCTCTACAATCCTTAGCTAAGGAGGGTGAATTAATGACTTTTCGTCACAAAGAATTTTGGAAATGTATGGATACTCTAAAGGATAAAAATGAGCTTCAGGCTTATTGGGAATCTGGAAACCCTCCTTGGAAAATATGGTGATGAATATATGTTTGATGATATTTTCAAAGGTAAAAAAGTTCTGGTTACTGGTAATACTGGCTTTAAAGGATCATGGCTAAGTCAGTGGTTGTTGCAACTTGAAGCCAATGTTATTGGTATTTCAAAAGATATTCCAACTAAGCCCTCACTATTTGAGTTGCTTGATTTAGAAAGCAAAATATCTCATTTTTTTTGTAATTTAAATGATAGCTCTAAATTAGAAGAGATTATTTTTGATGTTAAACCAGACTTTATTTTTCACTTGGCAGCTCAGCCTATAGTTTCTGAATCTTTTAGAAATCCTATTGAAACCATTTCCTCAAATACTTTAGGAACAGCTAACTTATTGAATGTAATATCTAAAGTAAATTGGAAATGTTCTGCGGTGATAATAACAAGCGATAAATGCTATGAAAACGTAGAAAAAGAAAAGGGTTACAAAGAAACCGATCTTCTGGGAGGTAAAGATATATATAGTTCTTCAAAGGCTGCAGCAGAAATTCTAATTAGTTCTTTTTTTAGAACTTTCTTAAAGAATAAAAATAAAATTACTCTAGCAATTGGTCGAGCAGGAAATGTGATAGGTGGAGGGGACTGGGCAAAAGATAGGCTTGTTGTGGACTCCATTAATTCATGGAAAGTTCAAAAGCCTGTGTATTTAAGAAATCCATTATCTACAAGACCTTGGCAACATGTTCTAGAGCCATTATCTGGATATCTTCATTTAGCAAAGATAATTTATGAAAAAAGAGATTTTAATGGGGAAGCCTTCAATTTTGGTCCAAAAAATAACGATGTTAGAACCGTCGAAGATATAATCTTAGGAATGTCGAAATATTTCGATCTAAAAATCCCTTATAAAATTATAAATGAAAAATCTTTTCCTGAAGCTGGGTTTTTACAATTAGATATTTCAAAAGCAAATAATTTACTTAATTGGTCACCTGTCTTAAGCTTTGATGAAATGATTAATTTTGTATCGGAATGGTATTTTTCTTTTTTGGAGAATAAAAAAGACATTTCTCAATTGACATTAAATCAAATTAAAACTTATGAGAACCTAGCAAAAAATAAAAAATTATCATGGGCAAATCCATAATTGATTCTATAACCTATAGCCCTTTAAAGAAAATTCCAAACTCTTTAGGGGAAGTATGGCATGGCATCAAATCTTCTGATGCAGATTTCAAATCTTTTGGCGAAGCTTACTTTTCATATGTAAAAAAGGGGAAAATCAAAGGGTGGAAAAAGCATAATTCAGCTACTTTAAATTTAATTGTTCCTTTAGGTGAAATACATTTTTTTGCTCATGATTTCAACGTTTCAAATTTTGACGAAACAAAACTTAAAAAATTTGTTCTTGGTGAAGAAAATTATTACAGACTAACAGTCCCGCCGGGGGTTTGGCTTGCATTCATGGGCATCAAAAATAGAAATATGCTCTTAAATATTTCTGACTGTCCTCACGATCCTGATGAAGCATCAAACACTCCTTTAAATACATTTTTCTTTAATAAAAATGATTAAACTTTCAAAATCTTCTGTTGGGAAAGAAGAAAAAACTGCTTTAAACAGAGTGATTTCAAATAGTTACTTAGGGATGGGTCCTGAGGTTGAGAAATTTGAAAAGGAACTCCAAAATTATTTAAGAACTTCTAAAAAAGTTACAGCTGTTTCTTCTGGAACAGCAGCTCTTCATCTTTCTTTGCAGGCTTGTGATATAAATTCTAAGCATGAAGTTCTTGTACCAAGTATTACCTATGTTGCATCATTTCAAGCAATTTCTGCCTCTGGAGCAAGGCCAGTAGCATGTGACATAGATGTAAATACAGGATTTATAGATATTTCAGATGCAGAAAAAAGAATTACGAGTAGAACGCGCGCGATTATGCCAGTTCATTATGCCAGCAGTGCTGGAAAAATGTATGAAGTTTATAAGTTTGCAAAAAAAAATAACCTAAGGGTCATAGAAGACGCTGCTCATAGTTTTGGATCTTATTTAGATAAAAATATGGTTGGATACAAGGGCGATATAGTTTGTTTTAGCTTCGATGGAATAAAAAATATTACCTGTGGAGAAGGCGGAGCAATTTTAACTGCAGATAAAAAAGTTCTATCAAAAATTAAAGATATAAGATTGCTAGGAGTAAAAGGTGATTCGGCAAAAAGGTATTCTAAATCCAGAAGCTGGAAATTCAATGTAATTGATCAAGGCTGGAGATATCATCTTAGCGACCTTCTTGCTGCAATTGGTAGAGAGCAATTAAAGAAAATTGATATCTTTAGAGAAAAAAGGAAAAAAATAGTAGATTCATATCTATTGAACTTAAAAAAGGTTGAGGGTTTAGATCTATTAAAAATAAATTATGAAGAGAATCTTCAACACATTTTCCCTATACGCATCTCTGGCGGAAAAAGAGATGCACTTAAATCTTTCCTAGAAAAAAAAGGCATACAAACTGGCATTCATTATCAACCTAATCATCTATTAAAGAAATATCGATCCAAATACAAACTAAAGAACAGTGAAATCTTTGGAAAAGAAATATTATCTATACCACTTCACACAGATTTGACTAATAAAGACATCAGAAGGGTAGTAAGTTCGATAAAATTATTTTTTCTTCAGAATTAAATTTGAACTTAAAAAATAATATTTAAATGTTTATTTCTCCAATTTATGTATTCATATTTCCATGGTTAGTTGGAATAACTATTTCTTTTTTTCTAGCGCAAAACTCAACAATTTTCTTCTCTATATCATTTTTAAGTATCATCTCAATTTTTTATTTATCGTTTATATTAATTTTTTTCACAATTTTCTTTAAGTCTTATCTTTCAAAATCTATAGATACAGAAAATCTTTTGAAAAAAAAATTAAATTTAAATGCCTTGAAAAACCTTTTAATTCTTATTTTTTATTCGCATCTAATATATTTTTTTATAGCGTCTTTATATAGTAATGGATTTCCTCTTTTTTGGTTAATAATTGGTAGCGAAAACAATTATACAAATTTTGGTATTCCATCTATATCAGGTTTTTTTAATATGATCAGATCTTTTGGAATGGTATCTTGCATTCTCCTTTTTCTATATGGAGATTATTCTCAAAAAAGATATGTTTTTCTAATAAGCCTATATTTTTTTACATCTTCTTTTTTTCTTGAAGCAAGTAGAGGCAATGGATTGATAATGTTGCTTCATCCTATAGGTATGTTTTTGTTATTAAAAAAAATAAAAACTAAAGAGATTTTATTATCAGCAGCTTTATTAATGATTTTTATAATTTTTTTTGGATTTCTCCAAGCCCTAAGATATAGTGATTTTAGTTTTGAAACTTTAGTTAGTGCTTCTGAAGCTATAGGATTAGATAATACAAATGTAATTTTTATTTTCTTAGCTCCTTTCTTAATTTATTTAGCTACACCAATAATGAACATGGATTTAAATCTATTAAAAGCTCCTAATTTTTCTTTTACTCTAGATAACTCACTAATTTCAATATTACCAAGCGGGTTAAGAGATTATTTATCAGAAGGAATGGGAGAAAAATTCGGAGTACTAATTGATGATGCTTATAACACAACCAGTTTTTTAACTCCTTTAATCATGGATTTTGGATCAATTGGCGGTCTTTTTATAGCTTCTTTGCTTTTAATATTAACCTCCTGGATCTATGTAAAGGCTAGAGAAGGAAGTATATTTTATATTCTTATATGGCCACCTTTTTTTATGTCTTTAATTCTTTCATGTTTTAATTTTTATTTCTTAAGCTTAGTTGTTGTATCTTATCCGATCATGATAATTATATTTTTGAAATTTTTAATTAAACCAGAATAGAAACCTAGATAATTAATTTTTTTAATTAAAACTTTTTAAGTTCTTTTTGAGTAAAAAAACCTAAATTTAAAACGGTATAATGAGAACAAATTTTATTTTTAAAATTAGATAATAGTGATTATTTCAGTAGTTAGTGGTGGTTTTGACCCTCTTCATAGTGGTCATATTCAATATATTAAATCTGCAAAGGATATAGGAGACAAACTTATAGTCGCATTGAATAGTGATGATTGGATTGAAGAAAAAAAAGGGAAATTTTTTCTTCCATTTTTTGAAAGGAAGATTATTTTAGAATCTCTTTCTTTTGTTGATGAGGTAATAGACTTTCAAGATGATGATGAGGGTAGTTGTAAAAACGCATTAAAAAAAATAAAGAAAAAATATCCAAAAGATAAAATAATATTTTGCAACGGCGGAGATAGGAATAAATCTAACATTCCAGAACAAGAGATTCCTGAAATTGAATTTAGATTTTCTATAGGAGGAGATGATAAAAAAAATTCTTCAAGCGAAATTCTAAAAAATTGGACTTTTTTAAGAGAAAAAAGAATTTGGGGTGAATTTTTTGAGCTTTATTCAAACAAGAATTTGAAAGTTAAAGAGTTGATTATTCTTCCTAATCAAGGAATGAGCTTTCAAAGACATCATCACAGGAATGAGATCTGGTTCGTAAGTGAAGGATCTTGTGTAGTAAATCATAGTGAATCTGATGAGACCAAGAAAAAGACATATTCTCTCTCCAAAGAAGATACTTTTCATGTAAAAAGAAACGAATGGCATCAAATAACAAATCCCTCAAAAAAAGTTTGCAAAATTATTGAAATACAATACGGAGAAATTGTACAAGAGTCTGATATTGAGAGACTTTATTACTTCAAAGAAAATGAATAGAAAGTGCAACCAAAGGTAGACATCTTAGTTAATTGTTTCAACGGAGAAAAATACTTGCCGCATGCTTTTAAGTCTATTTCTTCCCAAACCTACCCACACTGGCGTGTAATATTCATTGATAATTGTTCAACGGACAATTCAGCACATATCGCAAAAAATTTTAAAGGAAATATTTTTTATTATAAAACTGACAAGATCCTCTCTTTGGGCGAAGCTAGAAGAATTGGGGTTGAGTTTGTAGATGCAGATTTTCTTGCTTTTTTAGATTGTGATGATATCTGGATGCCAAATAAGCTTTCTGAACAAATAAATATAATGAAAGACATCAGAGTAGCTTTAACTTATTCAGGAATGAACTTTATTGATGAAAACCATAAAGTAACGGGCCATTATAAACCGTTGAAAAAGAAAGGTTTTTTGTTCAAAGATCAACTTATTAATTTTGACATTAACATCTTAACTGCTTTGATTAGAAGGGATTTTTTGATAAAAAATAATTTAAATTTTTCATCTCATATGAAAGCATCAGAGGAATATAATCTTTTTATGCAAATTTCCGCTTTAGGAGAAATATTCGCTTGCGACAAAATCCATGCGAACTATAGAATCTTGGAGGATTCTTTAACAAACACTCATAGGGAAAAATGGTCTGATGAGAGAGACTACACTTTAAATCAAATTATTAATTTTGATAAAGATCTTTTCAACAAATATAAAAAGGAGTTTGAAACAGCGAAAAATAGATCTAAATATTATAAAGCTTGTTTTTTTATGGAATCTTCCAATTATGCGTCAGCAAGGTCAACATTAAGAAAAATCGCCTTTAAAGAAAAAAAATATTTTTTGCTCTATATAGTTTCCTTTTCCCCAATTCTTTGGCGATTTATTCATAAAAGAAAGATAAAAGAAAAATTAACTAGAATTATCTTTAGATTTAGATGATTATCATTTCATGAAGCTTTTAATTCTTGGAGCATCCGGAATGCTGGGAAATAATCTGTTTCAATTCTTTTCGTCGAAGAGTGAATTTGAAACATTTGCCACGGTAAGAAACAAATCTACTTTAGGTAAAGTGTATTCCTCAAAAAAAGTTTTAGAAATATCTGATATAAAAAATTTAAAAGAACTAAATTTTATTCTAAAAAGAATATCTCCCACAGTTGTGATAAATTGTATTGGAGCAATAAAACAAAAAAATAAATTAAATAATACACGAGAGATAATTTATATAAATTCTCTTCTGCCTCATTTGTTAGAAGAAGCTTGTAAAAAAGTGGGTGCAAGAATGATTCATTTCAGTACCGACTGTGTTTTTTCTGGAAAACTTGGAAAGTATACAGAAGAAAATGAACCAGACGCTCAAGATTTATATGGTCTTAGTAAAAGATTAGGTGAAGTTTTAAATGAAAATTCTTTGACCCTTAGGACCTCTATAATTGGACATGAGCTAAAATCTAACTTAAGCCTTTTGGATTGGTTTTTATCTCAAGAAAATAAAGTTAAAGGATATAAAAAAGCTATTTTCTCTGGGCTAACCACCATAGAAATAGGCAAAGTTTTAGAAAAAATTATATTTCCAAATCTCCATCTTTCAGGCCTTTTTCATCTTTCTGTTGATCCCATCAACAAATATGATCTATTAAACCTGGTTGCAATAGAGTATAAAAAAAATATTAAAATACTTGAAGATTCCGAAATCATAATAGATAGATCACTAGATTCATCAAAATTTAAAGCCTTAACAGGTTACAATCCTCCATCTTGGCAAGAATTAATTAAAGAGTTAAACGATTATTACAATGAAAAATTTAAAAAATAAAAACTTTTTGATTTTTGGAGGAACAGGATCTTTTGGAAACGCTGTTGTAAAAAAACTTTTAAGTCTAAATGTTTCAAAAATAAGAGTTTTTAGTAGAGATGAAAAAAAACAACATGACATGAGACTTGCTTTAAATGATGAGAGGCTTGAATTTGTTATTGGAGACGTAAGGAATTTTGAAACCGTTCTAGATTCTATGACAAATATAGACTACATTTTTTTTGCAGCTGCTCTAAAACAAGTACCGTCTTGTGAGTTTTACCCAATGGAAGCCTTAAGAACAAATGTACTTGGAGCCGAAAATGTAATTAGATCTGCAATTCAAAAAGAAATTAAAAAGTGTATTTTTTTAAGCACCGACAAAGCGGTATACCCAATAAATTCAATGGGCTTAACCAAAGCTTTAATGGAAAAAGTAATGATCGCTTCTTCTAGAAATTGTGATCCTTCAAAAACAATTTTAAGTGCTACAAGATATGGAAATGTTATGGGTTCTAGAGGTTCTGTAATTCCACTATTTATTGACCAGCTTTTAAATGGTTCAGAAATAACAATAACCGATCCCAATATGACAAGGTTTTTAATGTCTCTTGAAGAATCAGTAAATCTGGTTTTATATGCTTTCGAGAATGCAAATAATGGTGATATTTTTATTCAAAAATCGCCTGCTTGTACAATAAGTGACCTTGCTGAAGCAATTAAAAATATTTTTAATATAAATGGAAAAACAAAGGTTATTGGAACAAGACATGGAGAAAAACTTTTTGAATCTCTTGTTTCGAGAGAAGAAATGTCAAAAGCAGAAGATTTAGAAAATTATTACAGGATTCCAGCTGATAATAGAGATTTAAATTACAATAATTTTTTTAATGTCGGAGATCAAGATATTTCCTCTATAGAAGATTACACCTCTCATAATACACATAGAATGAAAGTTGAAGAGATAGAAAAACTATTAAAAAAATTAGATTTTGTTATTGACATACTGCAAAAATGAGTAAATTAAAAATAATGTCTATAGTTGGAACTCGTCCAGAAATCATAAGACTCTCTAGAATTCTTCCAAAACTTGAAGAAAATTTCAATCACATGTTTGTGCATACTGGACAAAACTATGATTATGAACTTGAAAAAATTTTTTATGGTGACTTAAACATATCTAAGCCAAAAAAGTTTCTTAATTGTGCAGGAAACTCTTACGCTGAAACAATTTCAAAAGTAATAAAAAAAGTCGATGAACTCATTTTAAAGGAAAATCCGGATGCGATTCTTATTTTGGGAGATACTAATAGTAGTCTAGCTGCCATACCCGCAAAAAGGAGAAAAATACCTATATTTCATATGGAGGCTGGAAATAGGTGCTTTGATTTTAGAGTCCCAGAGGAAGTTAACAGAAAGATAGTAGATCATATTTCTGATATAAATTTACCATATAGTCAAATTGCTAAAAATCATTTGTTAAGTGAAGGCTTCCCTTCAGATAGGATAATCGTAACAGGAAGTCCAATGAAAGAGGTTTTAGATTTTTATAAAGAAACAATAGAAGAGTCAAAGATTTTATCGAAACTAGGTCTGGAAGAAAAAAAATTTTTTTTAGTGAGTTCGCATAGAGAAGAAAATGTTGATAATCCACACAATTTAAAGAAATTATTAAGTATCTTATCCTTACTAACTAAAAAATATAATCATCCAGTAATTTTTTCTACTCACCCAAGGACAAAAGTGAGGCTAAAAGAATTGAATATTTCTATAGACAAAAAAATTAAATTTTTAAAGCCATTTTCATTTACAGAATATATAAAATTACAAACATCTGCAAAATGTGTTTTATCTGATAGTGGAACAATAACAGAGGAGTCTTCTATATTGGGATTCCCTGCCTTAAATATAAGGGAGACACACGAAAGACAAGAAGGATTTGAAGAGGCTGCTGTAATGCTTGTGGGCTTAAATCCAGAAAGAATTTTACAAGCTGTAAATTACTTAGAAAAATATGAAGAAAAGGGTGGACCACCACTTAAAATAGCTCAAGATTATACAATTGATAATGTCTCTGAGAAACTAGTTAGAATAATTCCAAGTTACATCGATTACGTAAATAAATATGTATGGCATAGATAGTGAAAATGAATCTAATAATACTTTCAGATTCTTTTCCTCCAAAAAAAAATTCTGCCTCTATACAAATCTATGATTTATGCAAAGAATTTGTGAGAAAAAATCATAAAGTAACTGTAATTTTTCCTTCTGCAGAAATTGAAAAAAATATTGAATCTTTTTTCTTTGAAGGAATCAAAGTTGTTAATTTTAAAACTAAAAATTTTGTAAAAAAAAATCGTGTTTTTCGCGGAATAAGTGAAATAAGCATGTTTTTATTTTTTATATTTAATTTTAAAAGAATAGTTAGATTTCATTTAGATGGAGACTATGATGGAATAATTTGGTATTCCCCGACAATTTTTTTTGGCCCTATCGTAAGGATTTTAAAATCAAAGTATAAGTGTCCTTCATATTTGATTTTAAGAGACATATTCCCACAATGGATGTTAGATTTAAAACTTTTAAATAAAGGATTGTCTTATTACATATTAAAATTTTTTGAGCTTTATCAATACAAGCAGGCAGACGTTATTGGAGTTCAGTCAAAAGGAAATCTGAATTATTTTAATAAAATAAATAAAAATACTTCTATAGAAGTTTTAAATAACTGGTTATCAGATGGAAAAAAATTTAAAAAGAAGTTAACAAAAAAATTTACTTACATCCATGCTGGTAATCTTGGCGTAGCACAAAATCCATTTATTTTTCTTGAAATGTTTAGAAAGCTTCCAGAGGAGGTAAAATCTTCAATTAAAATTATCTTCATAGGAAGAGGAGAAGTTTTTGAAAATTTAAGTTCAAATTATTTATCTCTAAGAGAAGAAAATATTGAATTTCTTGAAGAAGTTTCTCCAAAGGAGTTAGAATTAATTTTAGAAAACTGTAATGGAGGATTAGTTTTCTTGGATAGAGCTCACAAGACACATAACATTCCAGGCAAATTTATACTTTATATTAGAAGTGGCCTTCCAGTCTTTGCACATATAAATTTTAATAACGATCTTGCAAGCCTAATTAAAAAGTATGACCTAGGAAATTTTAGCTCAAGCGAAGATTTAAATGAGATTCAAGAAAGTTTCATCTCTTTTCATGAAAAAGTAAAAGAAAATGAATTTGAAGAACAAAACTCAATAAATCTTTTTAATAAAGAATTTAGAGTAAGTTCAATAGTTGAAAAAATCATTTTTTCTATAGAAAAATCGATCTCCAAATAAAATCAATATTTTTTTATTTGCTGCTTTACAATAGATTTTAAATTTCTTGAATAAGATAAAGTAATACCTTGCTACTATGCTAAGAATTTATAAAAACAATGAAAATCACATCTTTTATAAGATATAAATTAAGAAAGAAAAAAAAAAATTGAATTTATTAATAGCGATTCCGATTTAATTTTTTTAGATGAAAGGCTGTGCAAATATAAAGTACTTGGTATTGACACAGAGTTTGATTGGAGAAGTACATATTTTCCAAAACTCTCATTGATTCAAATTTCAACAAAAGATACGATCTTCTTAATTGATTGTATAAATTTATACACTAAAGATATTTTAGAAAAATATCTTCAAAACAAAAATTATCTTAAAATTTTTCATTCTGTAAGAAGCGATACAACAGTCTTGAGCAAGAATTTAAATCTTTTGACAATGAATGTCTTTGATATTCAAATAGCTGAAAAATTTATTTCATCTAATGAAATAAAATCCTATGGAAAAATCGTAAAAACGTATATTGGCCTAAATTTAAAAAAAAATGAAACCAACTCTAATTGGCTGAAAAGACCCTTATCTAAGGATCAAATTATTTATGCAGCAGAAGATGTTGATTTTTTGATAGATATTTATGACTCTCAAAAGAAAATTCTTTTAAAAAAAGGTTATTTAGATGAGGCAATAGAACAATCTGAAAATGAAGCAAATTTAGGAAATAAATCTCTAAAGGAGTTAAGATTAAAAAAATTAAAAGATAAACTTTCAAAAAGGAACAGAGATATTTTTATTTGGAGAGAGGATTTAGCAGAAGAAAAAAATGTTCCCCCTGCATATATATTTAAAAATAAGCACCTTAAAAAATTATCAAATATTGAACCTACAGATCATTTAGCAAAAAAGAAAGTAATGAAAATTATAGGCGATTCAAAAGTTTCGGAAGATTTTATAGCTGAATTTTTATGATCTTTATCTGGATATCTTATCTAATTCTTTCACTGGCTATAAGTTTATTGCCAACTCTCTTGGTAAAAAGGAAATTCGCAAAGGCATTGATATTCAGTTTGGTATTTTCTATAACTTTTACCATCTGGTTTAAAAGTCCTGGAGAAAATTCATTAGTTCCTATTTTTTCTATGTTTCTTTTGGAATCAACTATTCTCGATAACAATGGTTTCTTCAGAATTTTAAGACCATTTATTTTTGTTTTTTTTGTTTCTTTAACAATAAGTTATCTCTTTTTGAAAAAAAATTTTAAAAATTAATTATTTTCGGCTTCATAGAATTTAAATCTACCAAGCCTACTTGATTTTTTCCTTCAATAAATCCAGCACATTCTCCTGGATTAAAAATTATACAACTATTTATTTTTTCTAATCTAAATCTGTGAGTATGACCATGAAGAATGAGATCACTTTTAGCAATCATATTGTCGTCAATTAATTCTGGATGATGTAATACAAAAATTTTCTTTCCTAGAAAAATAGTAGAATAAGGCTCTTCATTGATTTCACAATTAAATTCATTACTAACACTTAAAAGGCTCTCTTTTTCTCCGATATCATTATTTCCAAGCACTACTTTCATTGGACAAGAAAGATCTTTAAAAGCTAACAAAGATTTTGGAAGTGAAATGTCCCCTGTATGGAATACAAAATCTGCTCTATTTTCATTGAAAATAGAGCAGATTTTTTTTATATTTTTGAGATTGTTATGCGTATCTCCTGTTACGCCTAAAATCAAAATTAGACTTTTTCTAGTATGTGAATTCCACAAGCAGTTCCAAGACCTATGACATGAGTCATGCCTAATCTTGCACCTTCTACCTGTCTTTCACCAGCTTCACCTCTCAGGTGAGTACAAACTTCATAAATATTGGCTATTCCAGTTGCCCCTAAAGGATGACCTTTTGAAAGAAGACCTCCAGAAACATTTACAGGAACTTTTCCGCCAAGCTCAACATGACCCTCATCAATCATCTTCCCGGCTTCACCATCTTTACAAAGCCCTAAGTTTTCATAATGAAGCATTTCAGCAGTTGCAAAACAGTCATGAAGTTCAACAAGGTTTATATCCTCTGGACCAACTCCAGCCATTTCATAAGCCTGTTCAGCAGCCAATCTCGTACAAGCATTAACATCAGGCATGACCAAATCTCTATCTGTATAGGGATCACTTGCAAGTGCAGAAGCTTTTACTCTTACAGCACGTCCCATTCCAAGTTCTTTTGCTTTCTTTTCTGAAACTAGGACAGCAGCAGCAGATCCATCAACATTTACAGAACACATAAGTTTAGTATTTGGGTAAGAAATCATTTCAGCATTCATCACAACGTCCAAAGGAGTCTCTATTTGATACATCGCCTTAGGATTCATTGTCGAATGATGATGGTTTTTCACTGAAATCTTCGCAAATTGTTCAAAAGTTGTACCATGATCTTTTGAATGTTCCATGCCAGCTTCAGCAAATACACAAGGCATAGTTCCTGAACCTAAAAGACCCTCTTTTGGGATACCTTCTCCACCACCTGCACCACCTAAAAGGCCTTTACCCATTTGCTCAACTCCTACAGCGAGCACTACATCATAAATTCCGGCTTTAATTGACATCCAAGCTTCTCTAAAAGCTGTTGCACCAGTTGCACATGCATTTGCGCAATTAACTACCGGAATTCCTGTTTGACCTATTTCTTGAAGAATTCTTTGTCCAACCATAGCATTTGCTTGACCGAGGTTTCCACAGTACATAGCTTGCATATCCTTAATAGTTAAGCCGGCATCGTCTAGAGCCATTAATGCTGCCTCAGCACCAATATTTGGAACAGTTCTATCTGGAAATCTTCCAAATTTGATCATATCGACCCCTAAAACGTATACATCACTCATAATTTCTCCTT
>MDSW01156079.1_pt1 | contig 14204 bp, 9 predicted proteins | sample 811171 | NCBI WGS metagenome assembly MDSW01 (sample SAMN05326641, study PRJNA326480) | marine metagenome | isolation source: seawater | place: Atlantic Ocean: North West | collected 2012 | reverse complement strand
GACGTCGACCTCGCCGGCGATCCCGCCCTCCTCCGCGGTGGCCGCCGTCATCTTTTCGAGCCACTCTCGGGTCGACGTCTCCGCCACCGCGGCGAGGAGCTCCTGCGCCGCCTCCGCCTCGAACCCTCTCTCCGGCGCGTACGACGCGCACGCGGACTTGAGCGCGCCGAGGACGACGTCCGTGAGCGCGCGGCGCGCGTCGTCCGTGATGGCCTGCAGCTCGAAGCGCGGCGCGTCGCCCGCGCCGTCGACGGCGCTGGAGTTGACGATCGTGCCGTTCCACCACCCGCCGGGCACCGGCGAGGCGTTCATCCCGACGAGCGCGCCCGCGTTCGCGGACGCGAAGACGCCGTCGAACGAGTGCGCGATCGGCGCGAGGTCCGCGCGCGCGATCTGGGACGCCTCGGACGAGGAGGAGGAGGACGACGACGCGTCGACTCGGCGATCGACGTTCGCGGCAACGACCGGGAGGCGCGCGACGCGATCGCTCGCGCCGTTCGCGCCGTCGGCGCCGCCCTCCATGAGGGACCTGCCGGCGACGACCGCGGCGCCGCCGACGACGATCGAGAGCGGATCGAACACGTCCACGCGGACGTCGCGCCTCGGGCGCGAGACGCTCACGCGAGAGAACCCGCCGTTGCGGGTGGCGGAAGATTTGTTGCTCGCCGGCGCGGCCGCGCGCGTCCTCGCGCGCGTCGCGTTCGCGCGAACGAGCGGCGCGTTCGCCGCGGTCATGAGCGGCGTCGCGGACGCGGCGAAGGCGGACATCGCGGTCCTGCGCTCGTGCTCGCGCGGCGAGTGAGCGCGCGCGTGTGTGTCGCGCGATCCACCGAAAACCTCGACCTTTGGGGCGCATTTTATCCACGCGCGGACGCGAGGTTGCCCACCTGGCAGATCGTTCGCCTGACTGAAATGCCCATACGATATTTGCGTATCGTAGTACGCGAACGCCCTCGGCATCGGAGCTCGGCGCGCTGCGAACCGAATTCATTTCATCGTTCGCGGAAAGAGCACTCGGCGAGGCGTCGTCGTCGTCCCGCGAGACTCTCCGTCGCGGTCGCGCGGACGACGCCGCGGGGGAAGGACGCGGCGGCGGCGCAGATCAGACCGCGAGCGAACGTCGTCGGCGGGAGGAAGCCCTCGACCGAAGACCGCGCGAAGACGAAGACGACGACGACGCGGGAGGCGTCATGCACATCACGAACATCGGCGGAAGCCTCACGACCGCGGTGTGCCTCTCCCTGATCGCGTGGTCCATCCGCGTCCTTCGCGCGCAGCAAAAGGCGGACCAGAACAGGAGCAACCGCGGCGGCGCGCGCGCGGGCGGGCCGGGGGGCGCCTACCTCCCGTCGCTGAGGCATCGAAGAGCGTACGCGCGGCTGTCGCCGACCGCGTTTTGGCTCCTGACGGACAGCAAGTCCGTGAAGTGCTTCATCGTGGACGTCCGAAGCGCGGAGGAGGTGCGCGCCGCGGAGAGCTCCGGCTCCGGCGACGACGTCGTGAGCCGCCTCGAGCACTTCCGAGTCCCGGTGGACGACCTCGCGAGCGCGTTGAAACCCCGCGGCAAGTACGGCGGCGGAAATGGCGTCGACGGAGGATGGGCCGCGCGGTTCGGCGCGGCGCCGCCGAGCCCGCGCAGCACGATCGTCTTCGTCAGCACGCACGGGCACTCCGCGTCGCAGGCGGCATCGCTCGCGGTGTCCTTAGGGTTCCAGAGGTGCTGCGTCATCGAGGGGGGGCTCGCGGCGGCGGCGCCGCTCGCGCCGCCGCCGCCGCGGTCGCCGTCGTGCGCTTCGCTGAGCGGCGACGACGTCGCGAACGGCTCCCTCGGCTCCCTCGTCGCCAACGGATCATCAATCGGGGGCGGGCAGAGCGTTTCGTCGCTGACGTCGCCCGGGGGGAAGTCGCACTCGTCGCAGCAGTCGAGCCTGACGAGCCCGACCGGGTCGTCGTCGTCGTCGCGCGTGTCTCCGTCTGAGCTCCTATCCAGGGACGCGCTCGGGCTGTTGCTCGAATACGGCGCCGCGCAGGGCGAGCCGCTGATGACCCTGATCGACGTCCGGCGCCACGACGAGCGGTCGCTGTACGGAGGCATCAGGTCCTCATCGCATCTCGCCGTGGAGCAGCTCCCGAAGGCGCTGCTCATGTCGAACGAGGAGTGGGCGAGGACGTTTCACTTTCGAAAGCCCGGCGAGGACGACGTCGTCGTGTTGTACTCGCGCCGCATGGAACGCGCGGTGTACGCGAAGCAGTTGCTCAACGACGCGGGGATGCACCGGTGTTTAGTCCTCGCGGACGGGGTCGTGGGGTGGTGCGAGGGCGGCGCGGGCGCCGCCGAGGGGATCGCGGCGTACAGGGGGTACCGAGAGGGGGAGACGCCGCCGGAGCCGGAGCGCGGGGACGCGGGCGACGGCGGCGGGGGGATCGACCGAGGCGAGGCGGAGGCGGAGCTCGTGAGGAAGCGCGTGCTGCTGCCGTGACGTGTTTGCGTTTTCGTGCGTGTTAAAAACAGAAACTATGGTTAGAGATCTCAACGTGAATGCAGACAGGGAGCGCGAGTAGGGTACACGGAGCGAGCGCGGCGGCGAGAGCCTCACGCCGCCGCGGGCGCGGGCTCCTTGGACACGAACCCGAGCGGGCACATCGTCCTGTTCGGGCTCGCCGGCTCCGCGATGTCCCCGATCTGCTCCGCCGTCCCCATGTCCTTCACGAACTTCATAAACTCCGCGAACACCCCGGGCAGCGTCCTGTACTCGCTGTACGGCACGCCCGCCTTGGCGGCTTCCTCTCTCACGATCTTCCGAATCGCGGGATAATGCACGAAGCACACCGCCGGGAACAGGTGGTGCTCCACCTGCAGGTTCAACCCGCCGGTGAAGAAGTTCCCAATCTTATCGCCCCAGTCCGCGGACGTCACGACCTGCTGTACGCCCCAGTCCCTCTCCCACGCCTCTCCGCCGGTGTCCTCCGGTATCTTCGCCTCGGCGACGTTGTGCGACACCGCGAACGTGCACGCGAGAACCATCCCCTGCACGGCCGTGAACGCGGCGACGCCGGCGGCGACCGCGGCGGCGGACGCGCCCATAAACGCCGGCGCGAGCAGCAGCGAGAAGTGCGCGATCTTGCCGAGCACGACGGTCGCGAGCTCGAGGTTCGTGGCGCCGTGCAGCTTGGCGCCCTCGCAGTCTCGCGTCAACAAGCCCTGAATGTCGCCAACCTGAAACGCGAGCTGCATGAGCGGGAACGCGAGGAACAAGTACAGGTGCTGGTACTTGTGGAACCACTTCTTCGGCTGCCTCGCGTCGAACCGCAGCAGCGGCATCGCGGTGTGCACGTCCTGGTCCAACGCGTTGTCGTTGCAGTGAATGTGATGGCTCACCTGGTGGTGATACCGCCACATGAGCGACGAGCCGCCGATGAGATCGTCCGTCATCCCGAGCGCGTTGTTCACCCACACCTTCGGCGACATCGCGCCGTGGTTCCCGCAGTGCTGGATCGTCAGCCCGATCCACGCCCCGGCGAGCCCGAGGAACGCGCCCGTCGCGATCGCCGGGAGGACGCCCGCGACGGCGCCGCACTTGGCGTACAGCGTCCACGCCACCGCCGCGGTGCCCACGATCGTCGCCGCCGCGGCGTCGCCGCCGGTTCGATGCGCGAACCGTCCGCCGGAGTATTTGTGATCGTCCCCGAACAGCTCGGTGCGGACGCGATCGCGGATCGCGTTGTACAGCGGCGAGTCGTTCGGCCGCGGCGACTTGGGGACGGAATCCACGGGGAAGCCGTCGAGCTTCGGCAGTCCGCGGAATCGCGCGTCGCTCACCTCGGGCCTCAGGTGATACGACTCGATCAGCGCGGTGCAGTCCCTCCCGATCGCGAGGTTCAGGAGCCACGACCCGCCTGGGTGCTTGTCGTAGAACGGCTGAAGGTCGTACGCCCGGTCGCGGTACACCGTCCACTTGACGTCAGCGTATTTCGGATCGTTCCACGGATCCGCCGCGCCGGGCATCGCGACGTCGGGACGCGGCGTCGAGATGGGTCGGACGTCTACGGGCGTCGCGACCGCGCGAGGGGTCGTGAAGGACGCGACGCGGCGGCGCGCGAGCGACGGCGACGCGCGGCGGCGAACGCACGGCGCGCCTCTGCGGGAGAAGGACGTGGGGTCGGATCGGTCGTTAGTAAATTGTGATTATATACTTTCCTTTCCGCTCGCGACCGCTCGAGCGCGGGGACGGCGCGCGGGGATCGACGAACGGCGACGCGCGGCGACGCGCGGCGCGCCATCGCGCGCGCCGCGGCCGCGCGGCGCGACGCGAACGCCGCGAGCCATCGCGCGCGCGCGCGCGCGCCGTCGCCGCCGCCGCCGTCGCGTCGACGGATAAACGAACGAGAAGACGACGAGAGGGGAGCGCCGCGAATCTGCGCGAATCTGCGGGGGCCAACGCGACGCACCGCGTCGTCGTCTTCGAGGTCGTCGCCGTCGCGCGCGCGTCGCGAGCGCGCGCGCGCGCGCGGGCATCACCCGCGAGGGTAACCGCGACGTGGCTGATGGCCGCCATGGTCTTCGGGCGTCGTCGGCGCGGTCGAGCAGTGCGTGACGTCGACGCACGACGAGGCGCTCAGCGTTCGACGTGTCGTCTTCGCCGCGGAACGGATCTCGATCCCAGGAGATTTTTACGACGCGCCTTTGGCCTGGGGTGAAATCGATCGCGAGGGACGGGTCGACGGTCGTTGCCTCGCGATCGAAGGCGCGATCTCGACCGGTTTGAAACCGCGGGCCAATCAGCGACGAGGAACCGAGACGCCGTCCGCCGCGACGTGATGGGGTAAGGTTGCCGCGCGCGTCGCCGTCCGCGCCACACACGACGCGCGCTCCGGCGGGGGGAGGCGCGGCCGAGCGTTTCTCGACACCGCGGCTCGGAATCGCGGCGAGGGCGCACGAGGGATCGAGCGATCGCGGCGAGAGACGCGCGCGCGCGGAGGGCGGAGACGGCGCGGCGCGCGGGGTTTACGCACGTCGCCCGGCTGCTGCGAACGATGCGCGCGTCCGCGTGCGTCGCGTCGTCGGCGCGGACGCCGCGCGCGCCCGCGCGCGACGGCGGATCGTCCGCGTCCACCGCGCGCGTTTCGACGCGCGCGAGCGATCTCCGTTCCGCGCGCTCCGCGTTCGCGCGGAGCGACGTCGCGATCGACGCGCCGCCGCGCGCGTCGCGCGCGCGCCGGCGATCGCGCGCAAGGTCGTCGTCGACGTCCGCGTCGATGGGAATGATTCGCCTCCTGAAGTTCGACCCGAAGCGCGTCTCCGTGTCCTTCGGCGAGGCGACGCGGCGGTCGATCGCGGAGCCGCAGCGCGAGCGCCGCTACACGCTCACGCACAACGACCTCACGCGCCAGCTGACGCTGTCCGTCGCGCGCGACTTCGACGGCGCGCAGACGGCGCTGTGGTACACGCGGCTGCTTCGCGACGAGGTTCTCGCGGAGTGGCGCGACGACGGCTTACACGTCCACTGCAACGTCAGCGTGGAGGGGCACTGGTGGATCGATTGGGCGAAGTCGCTGCGATCGGTCGTGTTTCGACAGAAGCTGCCGCTCGTGCTGGACACGCTGCGGTACGCGGAGAGAGAGCTGTTGGCGCGGCGGCCGAGGCTGAACGACGCGCCCGTGTTCGTGCACTTCCACGGCGACTTCGGGACGCCGCCGAGCTCGCAGACCGACTCCTCCGGGACGGATTTCGATCGCGCGTTCAGAGACGCGGGGGTGAAGGAGTGCTGGGGCGCGTTCAGAGACGCCGGGAGCACCGGGTCGCCGTCGAGCAGGGAGCTCGAGGTGTTCGAGAACGAGGTGGCGGAGAATAGAAAGACGGGCATCGCGTTCGCGCGCGCCGTCGACATGTGGTCGGTCACCGTCGCGGCCGCTACGGTCTGCGAGCCAGGGTGCGTCCCGGAGGAGTCGGTCTCGGTCTGCGAGCTCGGCGGCGAGGACGCGGTGTTTAGCATCCCAGCCTCGGCGTCGTCCTCGGGCGCGTCGAACGGCGCTGGTGGCGCGGGGGTGAGCGCGGGGGTGAGCGCGGGCGTCGGCGCGGGCGCGGGCGCTGTGGGCGCGCGGACGCCGTCGGTGGCGCCGGCGCGGGCGGTGGGACGCGCGCCGGGGAGGTGACGTCGCGTCCGTCCGGCGCGCCATCTTGTAATGCCCATCGTAACATCGTAGTCGTCGTCGTCGTCGTCGTCTGATGTGTCTCGCGTGCGTATAAGAATGGTTGGTGCTAAGCGTCGCGTCGGCGTCGCGGTTGAAGAAAAACCGTTCGCCTTCCTCGAGTCTCCGCCATCGCGGTCATCACATCCCGCCCGACAGCATCATGTTCACCGTCGCCGCGAGCGCCTCCGGGACGAACGTCGCGCGCATCTCCTTCCCTAACGCCGCGATCTCCGCGTCGTCCTTGTGCGCCATGACCGCCTTCATGTACGCCATGAGACCTCCTTGATCGTTCGGGAACCCAAACTTCGTGAACACCGGGGCGCACACCTCGGTCGCGACGGGGAGGACGAGCATCATGAGCATCATGATGTTGTCCGGCTGCGCCGCCATCGCCGCCTTCGCGGCCTGTGAAAACACAACACGTCCGGAGGGGCGAGGAGGGAATCGTCAGGCGAAGGAAGCGGCGAGGACGGCGCGATCGCGCGCTACGCGCGATCGCTTCGGACGCGTTCGACGCTTTTCGACGGACGACGATCGACGATCGATCGGAGGGACGGGTCCACCGCGCACGCACGTCCATCTTCGCGATGTTCTCCGGTTTCTTCAGGATCTCCATCGTCTGCTGCAGCGCGTCCTTCGCTTGCTCCGCGGACAGGACGACCGCGGGGGGGGCGGCGAAGGCGTTCGGGGCGGACATCGTGTTCGGCGAGGCGCGGGGACGAATGATTGAGATGGCGCGAGACGCGAAGCCGAAGAGACCGCGCTGGAGGTTTCACTACTGTACGTTTTCGTTCACACGCGTCCGAGCGGCGGCGGCGTTCGCGAAGCACCCTCATCTTGATCCTCATCGATCCTCTTCATCTTCATCTTCATCCTGATCGCCCTCGGTCGGCGGCGGCGGCGGCGGCGGCGGCGGCGATACGCCGCACCCCGGCTGACTCTCCCTCGGCTGTTTCGACGCGTCCGCCTCAATCTTCGTCGCGCCCTCAAACATCTTCTCGCGCGTCGCCTTGCACGCGTCCCACATGCTCATCGGGGGGTTCAAGTCCACGTCGAACGCGGTCGCTTGCTCGAACATGCCGTCCATGTGCACGACGTTCGCGACGTTCCACTGGGAGATGTCCGCGACGAACGACTTCGCGCCGCGGAACGTCATCGTCGCGTCCTTCACCCCGCCGACGTCCCAACGTTCCAACCCTCTCCCCGTGAACGCGGTCGCGCCGCGGAACATCCCGCTCATGTCCACGACGCCGCGCATGTCCCACGCGCCCAAGTCTCCGTCGAACCCGCTCGCGCCGCTGAACATCCCGGCCGTGGACGTCACCTGCGCGGTGTTCCAGTTGGAGACGTCGGGGTTGTAGTCGGCGAAGCCCGCGAAGACGCCGCTCATGTCCGTGATGAAAGACACGTCCCAGTCGCGCATCGACTTGCACTTGTGGCTCAGATCGCCGAGTTTCATGCAGTGCTCGATCGCGTGGCGAAGATGGCGCTTCGTCAAGAACCGCGGAGGGCTCGCGCCCTGAGCGCCCAAGGACGGGAGCGCGCCCGCGAGGTTGAAATCGAAATCGCCCCCTCGAGTCGAGACGACCGCGGCCGCGAACGCGGCGAGCACCGCGATCGCGGCGACGACGCGCGTCGCCGCGCGGGCGATCGATCGCGACGTCGACGGCGAAGCCTCCTGCGGCGCCAGCGGCGTGTTCTCGTCCAAGCGCGGGAGTTTCATGACGGCGACTCCTCCGAACGATGCCCGCGGTCCCGCGCGCGAACGGGTGTTACGACGCGGCAAACAGAACGGCCGAGGAACCCTACTCGCTCGGAGTAACCCTGAACCCTTACTACCCTAAAGGTGGTTTCGAGCAGCAGCGAGAGGATACGAAACGTAAACGCGTCGATGGATGAGTGCGATGACGTGGTGCGCACGTCTCGAAGTCTTCGGGACGACGACGCGCACGATGCACGCGACGACCGCAGCTTCCCGGCTTCGCGCTTCCCCCGCGCGCCTCCTCCTCCTCGGAGGCTCGCGCGCCGCTCGCCGCGCGTCGTCGCGCCGAGCCGCGACGTCGACGCCCGTCCGCGCGGCCGCGCCGTCGGTGCCGAGCGTCTACGGCAGCCCCGGGAGTCGGACGCAGATCGTCGAGTGGCTCGCGCTCGAGCTCGACGTCCCGATCAAGTCCGTGACGCTGAACCGAGCGGTCATGGCGTCGCCGGAGTACAGAGCCGTGCACCCGTTCGGGAAGATCCCGGGGTGCAAGGCGGAGGACGGCACCGGCATCTTCGAGTCCGGGGCCATCATGCTGTACGTCGCCGACCTCGCGGGCTCGCTGCCGACGCCCGAGGCGCGAGGCGCCGCCGCCGCGTGGGTCATCTGGGCGAACGCGACGATGTGGCCCGCGCTGGAGACGAGCCGCGGGAAGTGCGACATGCAGGGGCTGTTCGGTCCGGTGGAGGACATCCTCGGGCGGAGCGACTGGCTGCTCGGGGACGAGCTGTCCGTCGCGGACGTCGCCGTCGGGGCGTACGTCAAATACGGGCAGCTGTTCTTCCGGATGGACATCTCGAAGTTCCCGAACTTGTCCAAGTACATGGCCGCGATCGAGTCCAGGGACGCGTTCAAGAAGACTGTCGGCGGAGGGTGAGTCACGACGCGCGCGGTGGTGGGTGGAGGATCTAGTAGTCTATCATATTAACACGACTCGAACACCTCGACGAATCTCATCAGTCTAAAAACCGTCGAAAAAAAATAATAAATAAAACGCGTCCGTCTGTCCGTCGTCCGTCGGTCACCGTCTCGCGTCGCCCCACCGTCGCGCTCTCGCGACGACGTTCAGCGACCCGGTGACGACGACGACGGCGTCGCACTCGCGCGCGAGATCGCTCGCGGCGTCCATGGCTTCGCTCAAAACCCCTCTCTCGGCGATCGCGGCGACGTCCGGGCGAATGTTTTTTTCCCACGCCGCTCGCAGCGTCGCCGTCGCCGTCGCGCGCGCGCCGCCGCCGGCGATGGGCACGGACGATAAGAACACGGCCCGCAGCTTCGTCTGGTCGACGACGCGCACGATCTCCTGAAAGAAACCCTCGTGATCTTTATCGTCCGCCATCGCGACGACGGCGACGATCGCTTTCCCCGGGAACGCCTCCTCGACGGTCGCGAACAACGCCGCCGCCGACTCCGGCGTGTGCGCGCCGTCCGCGACGACGGGCGGATTCGGCAAGTCTTCGTAAAACGCGCCCTCTTCGTCGTCCGCTATGCACGTTTTCGCGCCTTTCGGCGGCGACGGCGTGATCATCTCGAAGCAACCCGGCGAGCGCCAGCGCGAGAGCCCGAGCCTGAGCGCGTCGTCCGTGATCGCGCCCCACGGCGTCGGCGCGAGCGCCCCCCGTCGCGGCCGTCGCGCGACGCCGCCGCCGCCGAGTCTGAGAAATTCCAACACCCGCGTCGCGACGACGAGGTTATCGCGCTGATGCGGCCCCACGGTCCCCAGCGCGACGTCCTTCAGCGTCCTCGCCGAGCGCGCGGCGCTGTGAATCGTGACGTCCACGATCTGTTCGAACCTCCGCGCTTTCTCGCGCTCGACGACGCGCTTGAACGCGACGGAGACGCGAACGCCGCCGGCGCTCGAGACGTCTTCGGAGACGAGATCGCCCCCCGCCTCCTCCACGCGCTCACGAAGCATCGCGTCCATCTCCTCCCCGCCCACGCCGCCGCCCCCCGGCTGCTTCGCGATGAAGACCGGCCGCCCCGCCTTGACGATCCCGCACTTCGCGTCCACGATGCTCCGCGCGGACCCGCCGAGCGCTTCGACGTGGTCGCCGCCGACGGCGACGATCGCCGCCGCCGCGAGATCGTCCGACGCGAACACGTTCGTCGCGTCCGACGCGCCGCCGAGGCCCACCTCCACGACGGCGCAGTCGGCGCCGCGGTCCGCGAAGTGCTTCAGCGCGATCGCGGTGAGCGCCTCGAAGTGCGTCAGCGCGCCGCGCTCGGCGTCCCTCGCCGCGCGAATCGCCGACGCGGTCGCGGCGTCGATCGTGATGCTGCCTCCGCCGCCTCCGTCCTTCTCCTCCTCCTCCTCCTCCTCCTCCCCCGGAACGCCGTGCACGTCGTCGCCGTTCCCGCAGACGATTCGCTCGCTGAAGGCGTGCACGTGCGGGCTTTTGTACGTCCCGGTGTTTATCCCCGCCGCGCGAAGCACGGCCGCGATCGCGGCGACCGTGGAGCCCTTCCCTTTCGTCCCCGCGACGTGGATCACGGGGCACGCGCGCTGCGGGTCCCCGAGCGTCGCGAGGAGCCTTCGCACGCGACCGAGGTCGAACGCGGCGTCGCCCGCGCCCGCGTCCGCGGCGGTGGCGGCGCCCTTGGGGACGCCCGCGCGCTCGTGGTTCGTGAACTCCTCGAGGAACGCGTCGACGTCGACGCGCGCGTCGCTCGACGACGACGACGACGACGACGCGAAGAGGCGCGCGAGGAATCGACGCGCGCCCGGCGGCGTCCGCGTCGTCGCGGCGCGTCGCGGCGAGAGCGCGGAGGCGAGACGCCGCGAGGACGACGCGAACATGCGCGAGAGCGGCGACATCGCGACCTACGTCGCGCGCGGCGCGGAGGGACGTGAGACGCGCGCGACGCGACGGCGCGGTGCCTTCTCGCTGCGCGGGGAGCAGACGCCGACCTGACCGCGAGATCTGAGCCCGGGTTGCCGGGGGCGGGGCGCGCTGACGATGACGGGAATTTCCGAGAGGAACCTCGGACGACCCGAGCCCCGCCGTCGCAAAGACCAGCGCGCGAGGAGCGTCCGGGGGACGGCGTCGCACCCCCGAGAGCGCGTCGCGCGCGCGGCCGCGATCTCGCGCGAGACGCGGCGGCCTCGAACCCAACCTCGCGGAAGAGAGAGACGAAGGTCGCGGGGCGTAGGGATCGATTTCACAACGACGAAAAGTCGTCGTCATCGGCGAAGAGGACCGACCGCGCGCGGCGTCGACCCCTCGCCCGGGATGGCGCGCCCGCGCGACCGCTCGTCGACGTTCCTCGACGTCATGCGGCGGCAGTGGGACCCCGCGCACCGCCGTCGACCGTCGCTGCGCCACCCCGAGTTCATCCGAGGCCTCCGACTCACGCAGACGCTCGCCGCGCACGTCGGATGCGTCAACGCCGTCGCGTTCGACGAGCGCGCGACGCGCCTCGTCTCCGGCTCGGACGACCTCCGCGTGTGCGTGTGGGGCGTCGGCGCGGGGTTCCCGCTCGTCGGGAGCGTGCACACCGGGCACACGCACAACATCTTCAGCGCGGAGTTCGTCCCGGGGTCCAACGCGAGCAAGTGCGTGACGACGTCCGGCGACGGCGACGTGCGCCTCATCGACCTCGAGCGCGGATTCGCGTCGACGCCGCGGCCGCCGCCGCCGCGTCGCGGCGACCGGCGATACTTCGACCGCGCGGCCCCGGATAACCCGGCGGCGCGATCCGTCTTCCACGGCGACGACCTCGAGCGCGCGGGGATGGGCATGAAGGTCCGGTTCGTCCCGCACCACCCGGACGTCTTCCTGACGACGCATCAAGACGGCCGCGTGCGGCGGTTCGACCTCCGAGCGCCGACGAATCGCTCCGGCGGCGGCGGCGCGCACGAGACGATCGTCGACCTGAGCGTCCAGGGGTCGCTGTCCGACATCGCGTTCGACCCGTCCGCGCCCGCGCTGTTCGCGCTCGGGTGCGACGACCCGTACGTGCGGATATTCGACGTCCGGCACGTCGAGAGTGGGGGAGGCGCGGACGGAGCCGGCGGCGCGTCTCGGCGGCGGCGACGCGGGCGGTCGCCGCGCGCGCGCGAAAACCTCGCCGGCGACGGGACGATCCCCGTCGTCGCGAAGTACGCGCCGTCCGCGCGGCACGGGTTCAACGCGCGGTCGCTGCGGTTCGACGGCGTCAGCGGGCTCGCGTACGGGAGAGACGGCGAGCTCGCGGTGACGTACCGCGGCGAGCACCTGTACGTGTTGAATCAACGCGCGCTCGAGAGAAGTCGCGCGGACGACGGGTGGAGCCGCGGCGCGACGGCGTTCGGCGGCGGCGGCGCGGGCGATGGACTCGGACTCGACCTCGACCTCGAACTCGACGCGCGGGAGATGGACGAGCGCGGGTGGCGCGCGTTCGCCGGAGCGACGACGACGACGACGACGACGACGACGTCGCGGTCGCCGACGCCGGGGACGGACGGCGGCGGAGGACGACGTCGCGAGACGTCCCCGGAGTTTGGGTACGCGTCGCCGCGAGAAGCGGGGAGCCGGAGCGCGAGCCGGAGCCCGGAGCCGAGGACCGCGGCGGGGGCCGTCGCGAGCGGTCGTCGTCCCGACGGAGACGCGCCGCTCGACGACGACGACGATGACGCGCGCGAGCGGCGCAGCGAGGGCGGGGAAGGGGACGGATCCTCCGAGGACGAGGAGGAGGAGGACGGCGCGGCCGCGCCCGCGACGGCGCGCGCCGACGCGGAGCGACGGAGCATCTCGCTGCCGCGGTCTCGAATCGCGTCTCCGGAGTTCGGCGGCGGCGACGACGGCGGGTGGGGTCTGTTCCCGGAGGACCCGCTGCTGTTCCACGACCCCGCGGTGCGGCGATACGTCGGGCACAAAAACGTCAAGACGTTTTTGAAGGGCGTCGCGTTTCTGTGCGACGATGCGTACGTCTCCACGGGGGGCGACTGCGGCGGACTGTTCATCTGGAGGAAAGACACGTGCGAGCTCGTTCGAAGGCTCCAGGCGGACGGGCAGGTCGTGAACAACGTGTGCCCGCATCCGCATCTGCCGACGATCGTCACGAGCGGGATCGACGACGAGATGCGCGTGTGGGAGCCGGGGGAGGGGGTGCACACGGCGACGATGCCGACGAGGGACGACGACGCGTCGGACGAGGATTTGGACGATTTTTTCGGGCGGGGCGCGAGCGGCGAGTCCGAGTCCGAGTCCGAGTCCGAGTCCGAGTCCGACGACGACGGAGATCACGTCACGGAGATCACGGAGATCACGTTACGTGACGGAGATCACGTCGCGTACGGAGAACTTTTTCTTCCCCCGATCGAGAGGACGCCGACGTCGGAAGAGATCGCCGCCGCGGAGGAGGAGGCGGAGGAGGACGCGCCGCCGCCGCCGCCGCCCGCGCCCGACGACGGGGAGATCGAACCCGCGGCGGACGAAGACGACGAGGGATCGGGGTCGGGGTCGGACGCCCCCGAGCGTAAACGCCCGAAAGCGGCGTAGCGATGAGCGAACGAATTCTCTGGTGACGTCTTCACGATCATAACCGCGCGTCCCTCGCCGCGGCGGCGTCGCGATACGCCTTCCCGAACCACCCGCCGTCGCCGTCGCCTTCCTCGCCGCCCCACCTCTCCCACACCCCACCCCCGGCCGCGTGCAAACTCGGCGGCGCGGCGACCAGCAGCCGCCGTCGCGCGGGCGGCTCCGGGGACGGCGGCGGCGCGTCGTCGTCGTCGGTGATCCCCGTCACGTTGACGATGATCACCGCGACGATCCCGCACGTCATTATGAACATCAACGTCATGATGCACTTGTCCGTGGCCAAGGCTTTCGTCAGCGATTTTATCACCTTCATGGACTTCTTCAGCGAGAAGTGAATCTCGTCCAAGTCGTCCACGACCTTCTCCATCTGCGCCGTCTGCTTCGAGAGCGACGCCGCGGTGAGCGTCCCCAACTCGATCGTCTGCGCGACTTGTTTCCGCGACCGCGCGACGCTCTCCTCCGTCTCGCGCATCTTACTCCGTCCGTAGTCCACCACCTGCGCCATCTCCATCGTTTGCAGCTCCACGTCCGTGGGTTCGACCACCTCGCCTTTCTTCTTCTTCTTCGACGTCGTCGGCGGCGGCGGCATCGGCGGGAGCGCGGCGTCCTCCGCGGGCGAGATCTCGCTCGCGGGCTCTTCCCTCTTTCCTCCTCCGTCTTTTTCGCCCGAGCCCGCGTCCTTCCCGCTCGACGCCGCCTTCGCGGCCGCGGCGGCGGCGAAACCCGCGGCCGCG
>MDSW01076608.1_pt1 | contig 14204 bp, 15 predicted proteins | sample 811171 | NCBI WGS metagenome assembly MDSW01 (sample SAMN05326641, study PRJNA326480) | marine metagenome | isolation source: seawater | place: Atlantic Ocean: North West | collected 2012 | reverse complement strand
CCCCATTAGATTTTCAAAGGTTGAAGTAGTCCCGTATTGCATTAAACGGGTTATGCCGGCGTCTTGAATGCTCATGTTCCATACTGAAATGAAGCGCCGCGGTGTCGCTTGCGTTATTCTGACGGAGGTCCTCGCTATCGTCTGACTCGGTATAAAGCGTTTCTTTATCATTGTAGTACGAGAAGTTTCCCTGACTTCCGCGGTAGGCTATTGCCGCCACATAATTCCAAGCCCCCTGCTTTGCCAGAAAAGCACTGTGGGCACTGCGATTGTAGTAAGACCCCATTCCAGCATGACTGTGTAACTCAAAACTGTCTTGTGGCTTTCGTGTCCGCAGATGAATCAAACCACCCAGGGGTGCCTGAAATCGAATGGGGCCATCACCGCGATAAACTTCAACGGACTCCAATAATTCTAATGGGAATAAGGATAAATCGCTGGCCGAAAATCCAACGGAGCTTAAAGGTAAGTCATCGAGAACAATACCGACATTGCTTCCTGACAATCCGCGTACCGAGAGCAATGTTTGAGAACCAAACCCTCCCGACCGTCTGATATAAACGCCAGGTGCTTTGGCCACGACCGAATCCAAACTCTGACCCAATCCGTAATAATCCTGAAGCTTAAAGACAGTGGTACTGTGATACGTATGCTCCAAAGCATCGCCGTCCTGGGGGCTTGCAACCACCTCGATTTCTTCGGGCTCGGCTACGGCAGCAGTGCAAAGAGCCATGAGTGCAATCAAGTTCAACACCGGCTTAACTCAAATTATCTTTCTTGTCGGTATCACCCGTTTCGGCCGAGTCTGCATCCGAACTCTCTTGTCCAAACGGGCAATGACGACATCCACAGTTGCAGCATTTTCCACGGGCTCGATGTCCCAAGGTTGTTGTGACACGATAACCCGTAAGCGGATCGCGGTAGTCGTGCAAACCTTTTGCCACGGCCTCATCGTGTAATTCTTGGTAGTTCTTCTCAGCCATCATTCAATCTATCTGCCTAGGCTCGTTTCCGCACCGGTCGGGTAATCATCCAAATGAGAAGCGGTGCTCCGATACCCGATGTCATCACGCCAACAGGAAGCTCGCGCCCATCCAAACAGGTTCGTGCTACAGTGTCACACAGAACCAGAAATCCCGCTCCCATGACCGCAGACATCGGCAAAAGCAATCTGCGTGATGCACCAAAAAGCATGCGAGCAAAATGTGGAACAATCAAGCCGACAAACGCAATGGGACCACACCAGGCCACGCAAGCTCCGACTCCTAAAGCCCCAATGCCCAACACCAAAGTCCTGACGCGTACCACCGATACGCCCTGGCTCCGTGCCTTCTCTTCTCCGAGCATCATAGACTCAAGTGCCCGTGCATGCATCAACATGGTCAAGACCGTTACGAATGCAAATGGTGCCAACATAGCCACGCCCTGGTAGCCCACCTGCGCAAGATTACCGAGCGACCACCGAACCGCTTCAAAGGTGCTGGCCATATCTGCTTGAAATTGAAGTCCCGTAGAAATGGCACCGGCTGCTAGCGTCATGGCAATGCCGGCCAATAAGACATCATGGATACGAGCCCGGCCCGACGCAGCGATGTAAGCAATACAAAATGTCACGATAAGAGCACCGGCAAAGGCGCAGAGAGCGACCATGGGAATAGAGGTTGTCCCAAGTCCGCCCACCAACACGGCAATGAGTGCCCCTAAAGCAGCTCCTGCCGTTGTCCCAACTGTGCTGGGCGTCGCCAATACGTTTGAGAAAATGGTTTGATACGAAGCACCACAAATCCCCAAAACCATCCCCACCAGGCAGGCCATGGCTACTCGGGGAACGCGAAGCTTCCAAAATACAAACTCGAATTGGTCGGGTGAGATCTCTGGACCAATCCATGGGCACAACACCACAATACTGGCCACGACCACGACTGCACCAAGGCAAAGAGCTACCCGCGACATCAAGCGGTCTCCTTTGGTGAAATACCAAAATAAGGTCCACCTCGAGTCGACAGCGTCAAAACTTGAATATCAAAAAGAGACGAGAGGTGATCAGCCATCGCAGGATCGCTCAAGGAAGCATCGAATGCCAAGGCGCCCTCTTGGAGTCCAATAACCCGAACCTCTCCTTGGTCAGGATGCGTACCCACCTGCCTTAGAAGATTTACATCGTGCGTCACACAAACAATAGTCTTCCCGGCTCTCCACAACTCACCCAGCAAAGTATAAACCTGAAGCTGCTGACCAGGGTCTAAATGGTTGCCTGGCTCATCCACCAAAAGAATGGGCGTATCCTGTGCCAGTAAACAAGCCAGAGAAATGCGCTGGCATTCTCCTCCAGAAAGAGTCGAGACATAACGCTGCTCCATGTGCCCCATCTTAACCCGCTTGAGGGCCGCGCGCGCATGCTCCAAACTGTCACTGGAAGATTCGCGAAATCGGTAACGGGACGTCACCACAAAATCGAGAGCTGCCATCGGTTCCGCAGTAAAATCCTTTTGCGGCAGCCATCCCATTTTCCCCGAACGTTCACGGGGGGAAAACTCTTCTAAGTTCTCACCATCAATTTGAATCAAACCTTCGTAAGGAGCTGCTAGGCCGAGAAGTGTTTTAAGGATAGTCGTCTTACCGGAGCCATTGGGGCCTACAATTGCAACAAAGCTACCGGCATCGATATCTAAGTCGATGCCATCTAGAATTATCTTATCACCGCGCTGGATGCGCAGATGTCGTAAGTCAATAAGCCCCATAGTCTCAGGTGTCTCCCATTAAACGCTCTAGCTCAAGCTTTAAGGCGGTGACAAAATCCAAGACTTCGGGTCCGGTTCCCAGGTATTGCTTACCAACCAAAAAGCCCACCTTCTTCGACTGCACAGCTTTCAAAACACCAAACTCCGACATTCTCTTTAGATAAATCTCCCGGTCGGAGTCCGTCAAAGTCGGTTGCGATACCAAATTGATAATGATGTCAGGATCAACTTTCAAAAGCTCTTCCATAGACATAGATGGTGCGCCCGAGACGTCTCGGTCCACTGCGTTGCGAGCACCCGCGGCCTGCAGTCCCGCTCCATGCAAAGAATTTCGTTTAATAAACCATAGACTCCCACCATCAAAACTAGAAAGTCCCATCAAGAGTAGAACTCTGGGTCCATTCTCGTTTTCCCGTTCACCCAACACATTGGATAACTTGCTAGAGAGGACATTGGCTTTTTCGGGCGTTTCACCCAAGTCCCCCAGTGTTCGGATACCCGCTGCCACTTCGTCCAACGTTAACCATGGCAAGACTCGAGTTTGAGCAATAGCCTCTAGCTTTTTGTAATCACCTTGTTTCGTGGTTTCCAAAACAATCAAGTCCGGCCGCAGTTTCACGATGCCTTCGTAATTTGGAGTCAGTCCGCTGCCCACACGTTTGGCATGATTCACCTGCGGTCCGTCGGCGCAGTAATCGCTTATTCCAACCAGCTTATCGCTGGCACCTAAAGACACGAAGGTACTGGTTATGGCCGGCGTCAAACTCACGATGCGCTCGTAGGAATCGACCAATTGATCCACATTCTGAGCTTCATCATCGGCTATCCATTGCATCATTGCGTAGGAAAGCCCCACCGCCAAGGCGGTCAAAGCCAAAAGTGGAGCCCAAGTGCTCTTAGTCTTCGTGTTGCTTGGAGACATTATTTCCCCATGATTCTAGAGTTTGAGAACCGTTCTACCGCCCCTTCAATTAGGAGACGATGCGGCCAATATTCCAGAGTGCAACACCATGTAAGCTCGAAAAACTCAAGTCATTCAGCTATTTTCCCCGAATTTTGATTCTGGTCGCCCCGAGGCCGATTCAGTGCCAACCCCGGCCTTATGAACTTTGGAGCTGATTCACGCTCCGTCGTCACCATCGAGCTTAGCGGATCATGTTGCCAAAATTCAGATCCCCCTGACCAAGCGCATGTTTGAACCTACCAACACCTTGCAATGAGTTGAACAACTTGTTCAAAACCATGTAACACCTCAAAAAATAACGGTTTTTTAATTTAGCTCTTGCGGAAACGTAGGGCGCCTACCTATAAGCACCCCAACCTGAATCCCAGGCAAAACGGGAAAGATTCCCGGCGACGATGAAAGTTCAAAAAGGAGCAATCCGATGAAACTGGCTACTAGAAACAACAACACCCGTGATGGCGAATTGCTGGTTGTATCTCAAGATAATACCAAAGCTGTTTTGGCCTCCGAAGTTGCACCGCATCTTCAGGCCGTCATGGATAATTGGGCTGAATTAAGCACCAAACTAGAGACCATTTATTCTGAACTCAATGCCGGCAATCGCTCCGATGCATTCGACGTCAATATAGACGAACTGCACAGCCCACTGCCACGAGCTTATGGATGGATTGACGGAAGCGCATACATCAACCACATCGTTCTGGTTCGTAAAGCCCGCGGCGCTGAGCCACCAGCAACCCTTCGTACCGATCCTTTGGTTTATCAAGGTGGCAGCGATACATTCTTAACACCGACACAAGACATCCCAATTGTTGACGAAGCTTACGGATGTGACTTTGAATCAGAAATCGCTCTGATCATGGACGATACCCCACTGGGTGTAAAAGCCGAAGATGTCGGCAAATATGTTCGTTTGGTTATGCTCTGCAACGATGTGAGTCTTCGAGGACTTATTCCAGGTGAACTGGCCAAAGGCTTTGGCTTTTTCACATCCAAGCCATCATCTGCATTCAGTCCATTCGCAGTCACTCCCAACGAGCTTGGCGACGCATGGAAAGACGGCCGTCTTCACCTTCCGCTGATCACACATTACAATGGCGAGAAGTACGGCGACCCAGATGCTGGTCCAGAAATGTTCTTTAGCTTTTACCAAATCATTGAACACGTCTGTAAGACCCGCTCACTCTCTGCTGGTACCATTGTAGGCAGCGGAACCATCAGCAACGAAGACCGAGCACGTGGCTCATCTTGCTTGGCTGAAAAGCGAATGATTGAAAAAATTGATACCGGCGAATTCATCACTCCATTTATGAAGCCTGGTGACACCGTAAGTATCGAAATGTTCCAAAATGAGAAGAGCATCTTTGGTAAGATTTCTCAGAAAGTCGTTAAGCACGAAGCTTAACTGGCCTTTTTCATCTTCGAATGGGTGAGACAACATGAGCTACAAGCTCCGGTCCTATTTTCGGTCATCTTGTTCATGGCGGGTTCGTATATCGCTTGCCTACAAAGGCCTGAGCTACGAAACCATTCCGGTACATCTACTCAAAGATGGTGGACAACAGCACGGTGAGCCCCATCGTCACGCCAACCCCATGCGTGAATTACCGGTATTGATGGTTGGCGATGAACCGCTTGCCCAAAGTATGGCGATTCTTGAATATCTAGAAGAAGTACACCCAAGTCCCTCTCTTTTGCCTCAAGACCATTTGGGCAGAGCCCGTGTGCGTCAAATGGCCGAAGTCATCAACAGTGGCATTCAGCCCATTCAAAATCTGCGGGTGATGCAAAAGCTGCAGAAAGATTTCAGTCTCGAGAAAGCCGACGCCATGAAATGGTCCGCAGATTGGATTCGGTTTGGTTTTGACGCTCTTGAGGTTCTCGTTGCGAAACACAGTGGAAAATACTGCTTCGGAAATGAACCAAGCATTGCCGACGCATGCTTAATTCCTCAACTATTCAATGCACGGCGCTTCTCTGTTGATCTTGAGGTCTACCCAAATCTAACCCGGGTAGAATCTGCCTTGAATGCAATAGAAGCATTTCAAGCATCCCACCCATCCCAGCAACCGGACGCAGAATAAGCTTATTTACTATCGCTCTCGCGCAGGTAAGTTACAGAGTCGATGTACTTTTTATAGGTTCCAGCCTGAGCCGTTTTCTTTACGCGATTGCGCAAGTTGACCAAAGTTCTCAAAGGAATATCGCGGCTCGCCATTTTAGCCAGCCAAGAAGGAATCATACCGCCTGGATCGGCATCGATTTGATATTCAATTTGCGTCTTACCTTTGCTGGCTTCACTAAAAATATAGTGCCCATTGAGCCGAGGCATACGAACAGCGTCTCCAACTGGAGGCATCAATTTTGAATCGGTCGAACGCATCGTGATGGTTAGGACTTGATTTTCGCGGTCAATATTTGCCTTGGAACGTACCACAACATCTCGGTCGCTGATTGGCCAAGGTGCTCCGCTTCGGTTGTAGACCAAAAACTCAGTATCACTGAATTTTTTGAGGCGCTTGGCATCTACACATGCATGCATCCACTCTGGATTTTTTTCTACGTCTTGAAGCACTCCAAGAATTTCAAAGATGTCAGCATTGATGACAGTTACACCTTTAAAAATTGGCAGCGAGCGCCCAGGAACTTCTTTTTGACTGACCACAACACCTTCCGAGTCGGTGATGATTTTCCAGCCCGGAGCTTTTTGGGTCGCTGCTTTCTCGGCGTGTAAAGAGCCAGGCAAAGTCAAAGCCGCAATCAACACCGCAAAGAGCCGAGTGCTCCAAATCTTAGAAGGCAGAATAGAATTTGAAAAATGCATGTCGAACAATCACCCCTTTTGAGACAAGGGGCACTCTAACGGCTAGAATTCAAGTTCGCCAGTCGAAAATAAGCTCCATGAGATCTCTTCATCAACGCTCAAGAAAAACTGTAAACCACTAAAAAACATAAGCTTTTACTCATCCCTTCGCTCATACAAGCCGTTCCCTTGCAAGAGTAGCCGCTTTGCTTCACATAGATCTCTCCAGTTGCAACCGGAAAGAGGGTCATGAGCAACCAGAACTTTACACGTGAAAACCTGGAAAAAATTCGCAGAGTCGTGGTGAAAATTGGCAGTGCCCTCCTGGCCAATACAGAGACCGCGCCGTTTGACCGGCTGGCAACTGGCATTGCAGCGCTGCGTTCTCAAAACATCCAAGTGGTTCTGGTCTCCAGCGGTGCCATCGCTCAAGGCCTGCCCATTCTTGGTCTTAAGGAACGTCCCGGCAGTCTTTCTCAACTTCAAGCTCTAGCCGCCGCTGGCCAACCCGAATTGATGCGGCGCTGGGCCGAAGCATTGAAGCCCTACGATATTCCTGTTGCGCAAGTGCTGCTCACGCATGCTGGCTTGGCCGACCGCGAACGATTCATCAACGCTCGCCATGCCCTCCTTGAGCTCGAACGTGTTGGCGTTCTGCCCATTGGAAACGAAAACGATACCGTTGCCACCGATGAAATCAAAGTCGGAGATAACGACAACCTCGCGGCGCATATTGCGAATTTAGTGGATGCAGATCTCTTAATCCTGCTCACAGATGTAGACGGGCTATTCAATAAAAACCCTGAAGAGCATCCGGACGCAAAACGACTTCCCACCATCGACAACGTAAAAGAAGCATTTACCTTTGCCGGGAAAAGCGGTTCTTCAGGCTTGGGCGTTGGCGGCATGCAGACAAAGATAGAAGCAGCCCAAACCGCCACCAAAAGAGGCGTACCTGTCGTCATTGCCAATGGTGAGCACGACGGTATCCTCCAGGATATAATTAACGGAAAAGACATCGGAACACTCTTTGTTCCACAGACCAAAATGGGAAGCCGAAAACATTGGATTGGCTACACCTTACGTTCTTCAGGAACCATCTACGTCGATGATGGCGCCACGCAGGCTTTGGTCAAACACGGCAAGTCACTCTTACCATCGGGCATCACCAGTGTAGACGGCAACTTTGAACGCGGCGCGATGGTCGAGATACATGGCCCGAGCGGTCTTATCGCCCGTGGGTTAACCGCTTACTCCAAAAACGACCTCGCAAATATCCAAGGTTTATCTACCGATTCAATTGAAGAAAAACTCGGATACATCCATTCTCCTGAAGCGGTCCATCGCGATGACCTTACCCTCGTTGATTAGGAGTCCATAATGTCTCTTGTTGAAGATCTCCAAGCATTGGGTCAAGCGGCCCGAAAAGCGGCTAGGCCTGTTGCCAGAGCTACATCCCAAGATAGAACCCAAGCCATTCACAATATGGCTGACCTTCTCTTGAGCAACCGAGATGAAGTCGAGTCCGCCAATCAACTGGACATGGAAGCCGCGAGAGCAAGTAAGCTAAGCCAAGCCATGTGTGACAGATTAGAGCTTTCGGGACAGCGCATTGATAACCTTGCTCAAGCACTGCGCGAGATAGCCGGGTTAAGTGATCCTGTTGGCGCTACCACCCGTGCGTGGGAGAGACCCAACGGACTAGAGATCTCAAAAGTTCGCCTTCCTCTAGGCGTCATTATGATGATTTATGAAAGCCGACCAAACGTGACGATGGATGCCGCTGCCCTCTGCATTCGAAGTGGTAACGCCGTGGTATTGCGAGGTGGCTCGGAGGCCATGCATACCAACCGCGCCCTCGCTAAGATTGTTGAATCGGCGCTCGAGAAAGCAGGTCTGCCGGGCAAAGCCGTGCAACTGGTTCCGACTCAAGAACGTGAAGCCATCGATATCCTTCTGACCCTGGATACAAGCATCGATTTGGTCATTCCTCGTGGCGGCGAGAACCTTATTCGACGTGTAGTTGAAAAGAGCCGAATCCCCGTGGTGCAACATTATAAAGGTGTTTGCCACGTTTACGTCGACAGCGCGGCTGATTTAGATAAGGCATCAGATATTGCCTTCAATGCTAAGGTTCAACGCCCCGGTGTTTGTAATGCCATGGAAACACTCTTGGTTGATAAACAAATCGCCGAGACTTTCATTCCCGAAATCACAAAACGTTATGCCGATTACAACGTCGAAATACGTGGATGTGAAGCCACCTGTAACATCAGTGAAGAAACCAAACCTGCCCAGGATGCAGATTGGGACACTGAGTTTTTAGATCTGGTCATTGCTATTCGCGTGGTGGATGGACTCTCAGGAGCCATCGCTCATATTGACCAACACGGCTCCAACCACACGGCATCCGTTGTTACAGAAAACCCTGCCGTCGCAGAAGAGTTTTTGAACTCTATCGACGCCAGCTGCGTGATGGTGAACGCATCAACGAGGTTTAACGATGGTGGGGAGTTGGGCCTTGGAGCAGAAATGGGCATCAGCACCACACGCATTCATGCCTATGGTCCCATGGGTGTTGAAGCCCTCACCGCAGAAAAGTTCGTCGTGAGAGGCAACGGGCAAATCCGAAAATAAATCCTACTCAGCTGCGCCCGCCGGAGCGCCCGCGGCATTTTCGGGTTCACCTAAAACCGTTCGGTCTCCCGTGTAGGTTTCTACATTGTCTTCGTCATACTCTTTATCACCCACTCCATCTTCCGATGGCGTCAAGGTAATGACCGCTGAACCCGTTCCGTAAATGGGTTCGTATGCGTGAACACAGCCCTTGTAACGATTGTGCTGACCCATAGCAGCCGAGAGCCACCACATAGGTTTAAAGTTTACAACCTTTGAAATACGAATCTGCTTATGAATCTCGCGTGAGAGCTGGGCAACATCTTCCAATCGGCCATCAGCGAAGAATTCTAAAAGCTTACGATTCCATTCATCGTCTTTGGTGGAATGAATCCGATCATCTTTAGGGTCGATGAACTCGGTAAAGAGCCGATTCGAAAGCGTCATCACGACCACTGCCACAGCCTTCTTACCCTGGGCTTTCAATGCATCTTGTGCAGCTTTGGCAAAAACCACGGTCTCGGCTCGGTCGGAATAAACATTCGTCGACACAATACAAGCCGGTTTTTCATTGTTCGGATTCAAGAGTTTCAGCGCAACAATAGAACCCGTATCGATTGGGAAACCATGGTAGTTCACAGTCCGCGACATCAGGCCTCGGTCTTTGGCGGCTTGGCAATACGCTTCAGAAAAATCGGCATCCATTCGAAACTCGTACGGAATGGAACCGAGGTCATGAAAGAGTTCATCAACATGCACCCACTTCGGTGCAGGGTCCGCTTGAATTTGGTGCCCAATCACGCTCGGCCACATGGTGCTGTAGACAAGAATGACATCGGGGTCCGCTTCTTCAATTTCCTGGCGCGCCTTATCAAAGGCTTCCTTGATGCGATTCCAACCTTCATTTTGCTCAGGTGCCAAGAGTGGCTGCGGCAAACCCGGGACGATAATTCCTTTTACAAATCCTGTTTCACTCATGCCGATGCCTCCTCACGCTCTGGGAACCAGCCCGCCACAACGTTACCGGTACCAATCACAGTCCCGTATCCATAAATTTCAGCGCCATACTTAGGAAATCCCAAAGCTGATAAAAGCCACGTAAAGCTTCCCGCATCGGCCTCAGAAACCGCCTGTTCGGTAAACTCTGGCATCAAATGATTCAGTTCCTCAGTTTTGCCTTCACGCATCATTTGAATGACCTTCATATCCCAAAGATAAAGAGCATGACTCGTGATGTGCTCACGGCTCATGTCTTCTGGCACCTCTGTTTCGGTCGTGAAGTGACGATGGCTTAGTGAATTGCTGCCCAACACGACAACCCGCTTACCGCTTTTTTCGATTGCTTTGCGTGTCGCCTCGCCCAAAGCTCTGGCTTGCTGCTGCATCACTTCCACACTGTAGTAAGAACGTGAACGGCACGAGGATATCGAAACAATCGGCTTATCCCACTCAGGCCGCGTTAAATGGCAGCTTACGATGGTTCCGTAGTCGACACGAAAATCAGGATTTTCCATCATTTTCGAAACAAGGCCAGCCTCGCGGGCCTCATCACAAATGGCCTGCGCCAATTCTACATCCACTTTGAGGTCGTAGTGGTAGCGAAAGAGGTTTGGAAAAACTGGGTCAACAGAAAGTGACTTGAACTTATCTACTCCGAGAAAGTGCGTACCGACGTATGTCTGCCAGTGAGGCGAAAGGAGCACGATTGCATCGTAATCCAACTTATCCAAATCCTGGCGCATCCGGTCATAAGCCCAGCGCAATGTTTCCCAACCACATTCAGATGTTGGTTCATTTTGAGGCGGATTATCCGCATACACCAAATGAGGAGGGTGCGGCGCTAAAGCTCCCGCTACTATTTTTCCACCACTCATCGTCTATCCCCTATAACTTAATGCACACATTGCGTGCTTCAGAGAAAAAACCCAACGAATACTTACCGCCTTCGCGGCCGACACCACTGTCTTTCATTCCGCCAAACGGAACTCGTAAATCACGTAAGAGCCAAGTGTTAACCCACACCATGCCGCTATCCAAAGCCGCCGAAAAGCGATGTGCCCGTTTTAAATCCGAGGTCCAAACCGAAGCGGCCAATCCGTATTGTACACCATTGGCAATGGCCAAGGCCTCTTCTTCCGTGTCAAACGGATGAACCGTAACCACCGGGCCAAAAATCTCCTCAGTGGAAGTACGGCAATTCGCATCCAAGCCCGTTACAATGGTTGGCAACAAGAAGGCTCCGTTGGCATGTTCACCATCCAGCTCAGGCCGCATGCCGCCTAAAGCAATGGTGCCGCCCTCTTCTTTAGCCAGTGCCACATAACTCTCGACTTTTTCGCGATGGGGCAAAGAAACCAACGAGCCAACGTCCGTATCTGGGTCCGATGGGTTTCCTACTTTGAGACTTGCCACTTGCTTAACCAAGGCATCTACAAACTTATCGTAAATCGGACGTTCCACCAGGATGCGTGAACCGCAGAGACAAATCTGTCCTTGGTTGGCAAAACCAGCTCTTGCAGCACCTTGCACCGCATCGTCAAAATCAGCATCGGCAAAAATAACCGTCGGGTTCTTACCACCAAGTTCAAGACTTAACTTTTTGAACATAGGCGCCGCCGTAGCCGCTACCCGTCGTCCCGTGGCTGTTCCACCCGTAAATGAAACCAGTTTTACGTCGGGATGTTCAACAATGGCCTGCCCCGCATCACCACCTAATCCGTGTACCAAATTGAAGATACCAGCCGGCGCACCTACCTCATGAAATACATCGGCCAAAAGCGCCGCGGTCATGGGCGTGACTTCCGAGGGCTTGGCCACAATGGTATTGCCCATGGCCAAAGCCGGCGCCACTTTCCAGCTTAAGAGATAAAGTGGCAGGTTCCACGGCGTAATCAGCCCTGCCACCCCAACCGGTTTACGAAGCGTGTAATTGATGGCTCCGGCCATATTGTGACACTCGGTCGCATCATGGCGAACCGCGCCCGCAAAAAAGCGGAAGTTGGAAATTGAGCGGGGAATATCAATTGTTTTGGCAAGTTTAATGGGCTTGCCCGTATCCCGGGACTCCATCAACGCCAGCTCATCGAGCCGTTCTTCGAGACGATTTGCCACTTTATCAAGCCAATCGGCCCGCTCGGTATAAGGCCGCGCACTCCAGTCAACAAAGGCTGTCTTGGCCGCATCCACCGCCGCCTTCACATCCTCAGCCGCAGACTTCGGAACATGGGATAAAACAGTTCCCACGGCCGGCTCTGGATTCTCCAAATAAAGCCCAGTTGACGGTGCTATGAACTCGCCACCCACGTAATTATGTAAAATAATAGGCTCACTCATGGTTATTGTCCGTAATCCCCGGGTCGTGATCGCATCTCGACCTCATAATACCAGCGGTCATCATCCGGATCCCATTCGTCCCAAGTTGGAATGGTCTCCAACTTACCCAAAAGATGGGGCGGAACCACACCGGGAACGATGAATGCTTTTTGACGATGCAAAGGGTAGGGATTGCGAAGTTCGAATCCCAAAACGCCCAGAACCGCTCGGGCAACATACCAAGTCGCCTGCGAATTCCAGCCATGAGCAATCTTAATGGTAACGCCCAGCCCTTCGGGGTAATCAGGGTGCACAATGGAGAGCCCCAAGAGCCCATCGGCCCCTTCCTTAGCCACCACAGAACCAGCACCGGCTTTGATAACAGTCGAATCGAGTCGGTTGAATCCGCCCACCAAATCAGGGTGAGTTGTCATGGCTTCCCAAATCCAATCCTGATTGCGCTCTTTGGCCAGACCCGCAAAAATCATCGATAATTCACCAACCGTATTGCTCACGGTCGGCAAACCACAACCATCACGAGCAACCGTCACCGGCGCCCAATCTTCACCGAGATAACCGCGCAAAATATCCAAATAAGCACCGAAGACTGGATGCGTTGGAAGGGTGTAACCCACCCGCTCCCAATTTTTTAGGCGACAGCCGCGCAAAATAGCAGCGTGCTCACCGGAACACCCGTGGTACCATCGCCGTGGACGCCGAACTTGGCGGCCAAACTGAACCAAAGGTACATCCAGCGGGGTTTGCATCAAGCCCCACTCGGACTCCGTCAAGATCGACTGAGCTGCTGCAACATGCTCCGTGTCTCCATTGTGACTGGAACAAGCAATGGCTTTTTGGCGAAGGTCGAGAACATCAGCCAGTTCATCAGCAAACACTTTCATCATCACGGGCTTCATCATGCTTCGGCCGTAGCACAAAACATTGCCGCCAAAGCTGTGAACGATCTTTCCACCGGAAGCCCAGGCCACCGCACCGTGAATGGTCGTCTCGCTGACTTCATTGCGGCGGTAATCCACCAATGGCTCCCACTCGACATCACGGCCGGTGGGAATGCCTTCTTTAGATTGCCCGATAGAGCTCGTAGGATAGATTTCAGCCCCTGGACGCTCTCCAGCAACTGAGCTTGGCCCTTTTAATCTCGTCATAACCGATTTGCTCCCGCCATAATTTGGATGGAAGTTTCTAACGCCAGGAGCGCCTTTGGGCAATGGCAGAAGCTCGGATAATGCCAATCCATATAAATTACAGAAAACTCCCGAAAAAAACCGGGTTTAGAAGCCATTGACCTGCCCGTCAGGGCAGGTATACCCGTGGGTCGAAGTTTTTGGAGATAGCATCATGAGTAAGCCCGACGGCAAAAAGAAAGATCCATTGCGTAAAACCCTCAACCTGCCGAAAACAGCATTCGGTATGAAGGCAAATTTGCTTCAAATGGAGCCCCGCTTTCAAAAGCGCTGGGACAGAATCGATATCTTTAACAAGCAGTTAGAGTCGGACCACCCCAAAGGTGAGTTCGTGATGCACGACGGCCCTCCTTACGCCAACGGCAATATCCACCTGGGACACCTGCTCAACAAGGTCATCAAGGATGTAACGGTTCGCGCACGCGTCATGGATGGATACGACGTCCACTACGTCCCGGGCTGGGATTGTCACGGTTTGCCGATCGAACACCAGGTCATGAAAAATCTCGGTGAAAAGGCAAAAGAGCTCAATACCAACCAAATTCGACATCGCTGTGAGAAAT
>MDSW01189267.1_pt1 | contig 14205 bp, 20 predicted proteins | sample 811171 | NCBI WGS metagenome assembly MDSW01 (sample SAMN05326641, study PRJNA326480) | marine metagenome | isolation source: seawater | place: Atlantic Ocean: North West | collected 2012 | reverse complement strand
CATCCACATGACCAGAAAACCTGACATTAAAAATAATATTGTATTGAATATGTATTGTACTTCTGCCGATACAGTCGTATTTGCGTACCCTAATCCAGCAAAGCTGAAGTAAAGTGCTGTACCTGCAAAAAAATAACCAAGTATTTTTTTCATACTTCCTCCTATCATTTCTAAATATTTAAATGATTAGTTACAAAAGAGTTACGTTAAGTGATAAGATTAGTTATGCAGTTTTTGCAATAGATACGACTTTTCAAACAATCCCCAAAATCAATATATATTAGGGATTGTTTGAATAATGACTTATTTATTGAACATTTCTTTTAAGCTTTTAGCGGGTAGAAATTTAACCTTTTGAGAAGCGCTAATTTGGATCTGTTCACCTGTTCTTGGATTCCGACCTACTCTAGCCTTCCTCTTTGCAACTTTATAAGTGCCAAAACCTGCTATTTTCACCGGTTCATCACTTTTTAAACAGTCAAGAATGATCTGAGTAATGGTATCAAACATTCTTTCGGCATCTGCCTTGCTTTGACCCATAGTGGACGCGATCTTATTAACTAGTTGTTTTTTATTCATTTTAGCCCCTTTTTATTGTTATTTTTTAATCTCTATAAAAATTCAACAAAATCAACGAAAATTTAGTGTTTAAAATACATATTAACACCATATATCGTATGCTCAAAAAGTGTTGATTTTACTTGTTTTTTTTTAACTCTATAATCTTATTAAAAAGCTCCAATTCCTCTTAAATCATTAAAAGTAGTAAAAACCATCAGAGAAATTAAGAGAAACTGACCGATTCGAAAAAAACCTTCCTGTGTTTTCTGCTTTAAAGGTCTGCCTAAAATTTTTTCAAATAAATAAAACATTAAGTGTCCACCATCCAACAAAGGTATTGGGAATAAATTAATTAGACCTAAACTGATAGAAATATATGCAATAGTACTTAGGAATGCGATTAGGCCAAATTCAAGAACTTGTCCTGAAATTTTGGCTATTTTTATAGGACCTCCTAATTGATTTGTATCACCTTTACCTTGAAAAAGAGAGCCTATAAACTTCATGGTTGTTTTTGTAACAAACCATACTTCTTTAAAAGAATAATATATTGCTTTAACAGGACCTAATTTTTCTCTACTAAAATTTTTAGTAGCTGGAGCAATTTTAATACCAATAATTTTTTTTTTAACTTTATTACCAAAGGGATCTTTTCCATCTACAAAATTAGGGAATGCAGTTATTGTTAATTCCTTCTCATTTCTTAAAACTTTAATATTAATTTTATCGTCAGTACTAGTATTAATAAAGGTTGATACTTCTAAAATACTTTCGATTTTTTTGTCATCAATACCAATTATTAAGTCATTTTGCTTAAGGCCAGCTCGGTCTGCAGGGCTATCGACAACTACTTCGTCAATTTTAGCGGGTGTGAAGTCTTTTCCTGAAAACATAAAAATGAATGAAAATATTATAATTGCTAGTAGAAAATTTGCTAAAGGACCACCGGCTACAATTAAAGCTCTTTGATAAAGTGGTTTGGTTACAAATAGTTTTTTTTGATCATCATTACTATATTTTTTTAAAACTTCTTCTTGTTCCGACTGGCTAAAAACATTCCTATCTCCAAAAAATTTTACGTAACCGCCAAGTGGAATAAGACAAAATTTCCATCTTGTTCCATTCTTATCATTAAATCCAAATAATTCTTTACCAAATCCAATTGAGAAATCTGATACTGATACACCATATCTTCTTGCAAAATAATAATGTCCATATTCATGAATAAAAACTACAATTGTTATAAGAATAAAAAATGCAATTAAATAACTCATTGTTCCCAAGGTCCTTTATTTCTTTTTTTCATTGTATTTTTTTTAAAAGAAGAATTATTTTTATTTAATTTATTATTTTTTTTATTTAAAAATAGTATCAATATCATTCCAGTTATAAAACCGCCGATATGTGCAGCATACGCGACTCCTCCCCCACTTGATGATGTTAAGGCAGAATTAATGAATTGTAATATAAACCAAAACCCAAGAACATAGAGTGCTCTAATTTTTATTAATTGGCTAAAAAAGCCAAGAGGTATTAGGACCAAAACTCTTGCATTAGGATAGTTAATTAAATACGCGCCGAGCACCCCTCCAATTGCTCCGCTTGCTCCTATCATGGGAATTTGTGAATTTATATCCATAAACACTTGGGACATTGCAGCACCGATTCCGCTCACAAGATAAAAAATAACAAAATTTAAAGTTCCAAGATCATCTTCTATATTGTCGGCAAAAATCCATAAATAAAGCATATTTCCAATTAAATGCATCCAACCTCCATGCATGAACATAGAGGTGAAAATTGTTCCTATTGGGGAAATTTTATACAAATCATTTGGTAACTGATCAATGCCCATTAAGACAGATGGGATTAATCCGTAAGAAAATGTAAAATCTCTTAATTCAATTTCATTTAATCCAAGCTGAGAAAAAAAAATAATTACACAAAAAAATATTATCCCGTAGGTCACAATCGGAGGCTTTTTGCTTCTTGTTGGATTATCGTCTTTTAAAGGTATCATTTTTTAATTTATGCCTATCAAATATGTTATTTTCCTAATATTTTAAACATTTGATTTTATCAACTCATAATTGTATGATTATCGTCATGAGTGAAAAAACTTCGGTTCTGCTTTCAGATGTAACAATATCAGGCAATATTGTTGAAAAGGGTACACTAATAACTGATTCTAAAATAGACGGTGATATTACCGCAGATCAACTGCATACTCACGAAAGTGCAAAAGTTACAGGAAACATTAGCGCATCAAAGGTAACTCTGGGCGGCGTGTCTAAAGGTAATGTTAACTCCGATAAGGTCAGTATCAAGTCCACTGCAGAAATTGAAGGTGTGTTAAATCAGAAAAGTCTTTCGGTAGAGGAAGGCGCTAAGCTAAAAATTAAAGCTGAGACCTACTAATTAAAATTTCCATTCACTTACCTTGCTAAATAAAAAATTTCTAAAAGCTTTAACTTTAGCAGTATTTTTTAAAGACTGCGGATAAACAAAATGAGTTTCTGTCAAAGGTCCCTCTATGTCAGGTAGAACTTTTGAAATATTCGGAACATTTAATGCAATATAATCTGGAAGTGCTGCCAAACCGACTCCGCTTTGAACAGCAAGAAGCAAACCATAAACGCTATTGACTTTCATAACAGGTTTTCTTTTTTTATTCCCCTTGGCACCAGCTTTTAGGGCCCAATCAGGATTAAATACTGGTGATGGAGCTCCTCTTCCGTAAGTAATAAAGCTATGATTATCTAAATCTTTTAAAGTTTTGGGATGTCCATTTTTTTCTAAATATTTAACTGAACCATAAATATGATAATGTAAGTCAATCAATTTTTTTTGGATATAGTTTAATTGTTTTGGTCTCCTCATAAAAATACCTACATCGGCTTGGCGCGTACTTAAATCTAATTCTTTATCATCAAATATAAGTTCAATCTCTATTTCAGGATGGAGTGTCATAAATTCCTGAATTCTTGGAGTCAGCCAAGTTGTACCAAAACTAACTACGGTTGTTATTGTTAATTTTCCGTGAAGCTTATCTTTCTCTTCTCCTAGAGTCGTTTCTATATCTTTTAACTTAGATATAACTTCATGTGCAGTTTTAAAAAGGTATTCTCCATTATCTGTTAGTACTAATCCTCTAGCATGTCTTTCAAATAGATGGATTTTTAAATCATTTTCTAAAGACTGAATTTGACGACTGATAGCTGATTGGCTGAGATTTAAAATAGTTGAAGCTTTTGTAAAACTACCTGCTTCTGCAACAGTATGAAAGATCTTGAGTTTGTCCCAATCCATAGATTATAATTTTTATTTATTTGTGTTTACGATAGCTCTTCCAGAAAACTCACCCTTTAATAATTTTGGATAAGTTTCTAAAAGTTCATTAAGCGAGAGTTCTTTTGTGAACGATTGTACTTTAGAAAAATCAATTAATTTTGCTGCTTCATTCCATACAAAATCTCTTCTTTTAAGGGACGATCCGGAAGAGTCTATTCCCCAAAGCTTTACACCCCTGATAATAAAAGGCATTACTGTAGTATTAATTTTATTTCCACCTGCGTTTCCACAAGCTGCAACGATCCCACCAGGTTTAGTTTGGGCAAAAATTTTTGTCAAAGCGTGTCCTCCAACTGTATCGACAACTCCATCCCAAACACCTTTTTCAAGTAGCCTACTTTCTCCCTCAAATTCATTTCTATCAATAATATTTTTAGCTCCTAAACTTTTAAGATAATCTGTTTTATCTTTTTTTCCAGTAACAGCGTGAACATCATAACCCATTTTTGACAAAACCATTGTTGCAATACTTCCTACGCCTCCAGTAGCACCTGTAACTAATACGTCTTTAACTTTTGACCCAAGTAACAACTCTTCTTTTGCTTTTACGGCAAAAGAACATAGCAATGCTGTAAAACCTGCCGTTCCTAGCATCATAGATTTTTTATTGTCTAAATCTTTTGGCATTTTTACTAAAAAATTTGAGTCAACTTTTGCATATTGTGAAAAACCACCAAAAAAACTCTCACCGACCCGGAAACCTGTTAAAATAACATTGTCATTTTTTTTAAACTTACTATCCTCACTTTCTTCTACAACGCCTGAAAAATCAATTCCTGGCACAAACGGAAATTTTCTAACTATTTTACCACCGTCTTTTAAAATCAATGCGTCTTTATAATTTAGACTGGAATAATCAACTTTAACCAATACATTTCCATCTTTAAGGTGATCAGTATCTATCTCTCTTACCTCTCGAGTGAACTTTTCATTTTGATTATCAATTAAAACAGCTTTGAATTTTTTAGACATCAGAGCATCTTACATGTGACAAATAAATATAACAATTATTTTCTTGGTAATTGTATTATTGATTATGAAGCAAAAAATTCCATATTATCTTAGGTTAGGTATAGTAATTTTAATTCTGATTTCACCGATATTGGTTTTTCAATTTGCTTGGTATTTTCTTGGTAAAAAAGATGGACTACTTTTTGCATTTTGCTACGGTATAATAGCAGTTTCATATGCTTGTTATAAATTATATATAGATAACTGGAGAGACGAAGATGAAGACTAATCTTTGCTAGAAATAAATTTTAAAAATCTATTTTGAATACTTAAATCGTTTTTAAATTTACCTAAAAAATAATTTGTAATAGTTGTTGCTTTCTCTTTTTTTATACCTCTCATAGTCATACACTGGTGCGTAGAGTCAATTGTTACCGCAACTCCATGTGCGTCCAAACCTTTCATTAAAGTATCTGCAATCTGCATGGTTAATCTTTCTTGTGTTTGTAATCTTTTAGAAAAAACTTCGACAACTCTAGCCAGCTTACTTAAGCCTACTACTCTTTTGTTAGGTAAATAAGCTACATGAGCGACACCAATAATTGGGGCCATATGATGCTCGCAATGACTTTGTACTGAAATATTTTTTTGAAGTACCATATCATCGTAACCACTAACGTCTCCAAAAGTTTTTAATATTTCTGGAGTAATATCTTGATTGTATCCTTTAAAATATTCTTTGAATGCTTTAGCTACTCTTCTTGGAGTTTCGACTAAACCTTCTCTCTCAGGATCCTCACCAATCCAACGTAAAATCGTTTTGAAAGCTTCCTCAGCCTCTTTATCAGAAACTTTTAAGGCTTTTTTTAAAATAGTTTTATCAATGTTTTTAACTATTTTCATAATGTTTAAAATTAATATATAATAAAATTTATTAATGCAAACTTCTAATCAATAATTGTTATAGTAGATTATTCAAATGTTTAAAAAAAGAGAAAATGTCGCGGATATAGAAGAGGGAAACCTTCTTTCACCTAAATTTGACCAAGACGGTTTAATTCCGGTAACAACAACTGACCACAAAACAAATGAAGTTTTAATGCAGGGTTTTATGAATGCAGAAGCATTAAAAAAGACTATAGAGACTAAGGAAGCTTACTATTGGAGCAGATCAAGAAAAAAACTTTGGAAAAAAGGAGAGACAAGTGGTTTTGTTCAAAAAGTAGTTGAGCTAAGAATGGATGACGATCAGGACTCAGTATGGATTAGTGTAGATATTGGAGAGGGTGCTAGTTGTCATGTTGGATATAAATCTTGTTTTTATAGAGCTGTAACCCTGGGAAAAATAGAAAATTCTGAAAAAATTCAAATGAAATTTAAGGATAAAAAAAAGAAATTTGACCCAGAAAAAATTTATAAAGGTAAGCCAAATCCAACTAAAATTTAAATTATATGAAAAATCTAAATAAAGAAAATAAAAAATTAGATGACATATGTGAGGAGTGTAATGAAGAAAAAGAAAATGTAATTCAAAATTTATTTATGCATGGGTATAAAATCTGTGATAGTTGTAAATTATCGAAAACTATTTTTCCTATATAATGCTAACTAAAGAAAGAATGTATCGTGAAAATTAATAAAACTACTAAAAATATTTGAACCACATAAGAAAAAATCACTATTCCTAAACATTTCCAAATACTCCTAAAGTTAAAAACAGCTTTTATTGAGAGAACCTGACAAGCAATAACCCAAATGAATGTGCCAAAACTTATTACTTGTAATAATTTAGGATAAATAAGTAATAAAAATTTCATTAACTCAGGCGCATATGAGTATCCTATTAGTCTTAGAACATTTTGATGTTTGCTAGCCTTTTTTCCCTCTGGAAATATTTTATATCCTGCAAAATTTATTATATGGGATAAAACAAACCAATTAAGGAATAACCACATAAAAATTAAGATTAAAATTGATACATCCAATGTCATCGTAGTAAAAAAATATTTTTTTGCTAATAAAGCATTGGCTATGGCTGTTAAAAAAGCAACTAGAAGACCTTGAAGTTTTGCAGAACTATCTTTTTCAATCTGTTTAAATGTATTATTATCTATTTTAATAATGCCAAAAATTCTAGTAAGAAAAATCATTACCTTTGTATATAACTTAATTTAAAAAAAAATATATGAAAATAAACAAAAAATTTGAGCCAATTATATCAGGTGTATCTGCTGCAGTTACAATTTCAGTTCTTGCCTTTTTGACTGAAAAAGGATTTGTAAGTGTTTGGCTGATGTTTTCTTTTGGAGCAACAGTTTTTATAGTGTTCGTCCTTCATAAAAGTGAAGCAGCACAACCAAAAAATGTTTTTTTTGGTCACCTAATTTCAATAATTATTGGAGTCACAATTAATGAGATAGTTGGATTTTCATTTTTTTCAATGGGTATTGCGGTAGGGTTATCTATTATTTTGATGATATATTGTAAAGTAATACATCCTCCTGCTGCTTCAAACCCATTAATTGCAATTTTTAGCGATGTGTCGTTTGAATATATATTTTTTCCAGTAATCTTTGGAAGTTTATTGATTATTTTATTTTCTATACTTATTAATAAAATTTTACTTAAGAGAAAATATCCAAATAGAAAAATTTTTTAGTTTATAAAACGTAGGGCTCAGGGGTTTTTTTATTTTCCAAAACTCTTTCTACTGATAGTGCATTTAAATCAATAGATTGGTATGTACCCGTATTTATTAATTCAGTTAATCCTCTTCCAATACCTGGCGCTTGCATAAGACCTCTGCCAGTAAAGCCTGAGGCTAAATAAAGGTTTTTATATTTGGGATGTTTTCCAATAACAGCATTGTTATCTAATTTATTGCAATCATAATAACCTGCCCATCCACCAGTCAACTTAAGTTTTTCAAATATTGGAACTCGCTTAGCAAGTGCTGGCCAAACCAAATTTTCAAAATGATCCCAATCAGGCTCCAAACTTTTTGCATTAAATGTGGAAATAGGAGACCCCGCTAAATATTCTTTACCTTCAGGTCTCCAATATACGCCGGTCGTAAAATCAGACGTCAAAGGCATTTCAGGTAAATGATCAGGGCAACTCACTCTGAAAACTGTATGTTTCTGCGGAACTACTGGCACATCGCTGAGTAAATTATTTGTATTATAACCTACTGCACAGATTATAATTTTTGCGTTAATTTCATTTACATTTTTAATTTGCCCTTTAACAAACTCAGAACCCTGTTCCAAAGCTTTATTTTTAAGTGCACCATGAAACAGATAGGGATCAATCCATCCTTCTTTTTTATCATCAGTATATGTAACAGTTTCGATTCCCTCATCATTTACATATGGAAATTTTTTCTTTAATTCGGTCCCTTTAATATTTTTGGTACCTGCATCACATTTTTTATGATTTTTCAGTGCTTCATATTGTTCGGCAGCATGATCTGGGCCAAATAGAAAAAGATATCCATTAGGAACTACACTTGTTGTTGGTTTTGGATTTGTTTTTGTCTTTAGTAATTCTGGTACTTGGAAAATAAACTCTCTAGCAAATTTTCCCAATAAAATATTTTCTTTTTGAAAAAACTGTCTCCTAAAACCACCCAAAGAAAGAGGGAAGGATGCTTTTTTATAAGTTGGATCTTGTTCAATTACTTTTACTTTTCTTCCTTCTTTAGATAGAAAATAAGCCGAAGCAACCCCAATTATTCCTCCGCCAATTATTACGACATCATCCATAATTAATTTAAATACATAATACTACCATTAAGTAATAGGGCATAACTAGACCATAGCAAATAAGGTATCATTAGTAAAAAACTTAATTTGGTCTTTTGAAAATAAATCTTCATTAACCAAATTATAAAAAATAATATTATTAACAAATTTATGAATGCCAATGATATTTGGTGAAAACCAAAAAAAATAATGCTCCATAAACCATTAAAAAGAATATGAAAAAAATAAATTTTAACAGTTTTGATATCTTTTGAGGAAATCCAATGAAACCAAATTGATATAGACATTAGGATATATAATGTTGTCCATATCGGACCAAAAATCCAGGATGGAGGGCTAAAAGGTGGTTGTATTATTTGAGAATACCAAGGCTCTTTAAAAATTGATGTTACAACTCCACCTATTGCAGAAGCAATAAAAGTGATTAAAACTATAATTATTAGAGATAAGTATTTATTATTAAACATATTTATGAAATATAATTTATCACGATGACGGGTCAGAAGAAAGTTTGGATTACAGGGGCAAGCAGTGGAATAGGTAAAGCTACTGCTGAAAAATTTGCAAAAGAAAACTGGAAAGTTGCAATTTCTGCTAGAAGAGAAGAAATTTTGAAAGAGATGGCAAAAGATCAAAATATTTTTGCATTCCCCATGGATGTAACTGACCAGAATAAAACTGAGGAAACTTTTAATAAAATTTTAAAAGAGTTTGGTGATTTAGACTTATGTATTTTTAGTTCAGGTACTTACGAGAGAAAATCTGAAAAAGGATTGAGTGTAGATAATGTAAAAACAGTTATGGAGATAAATTTTCTAGGAGTGGTCGGTTGTGTGAAGGCGGTTCAAGAATACTTTATAAATAAAAAAAGTGGTCATATTTCTATTGTTTCATCACCTGTTGGTTATAGAGGTTTGCCCAAATCATCTGGTTATACTGCATCAAAAGCTTCGTTAAACAATTTTACCCAGGGAATTTATTTTGATTTTAAAAAGTTTAATGTGAGAGTAACTTTAATTTCCCCAGGGTTTATCAAGACTGCCTTAACAGACAAAAATGAATTTAAAATGCCATTTTTAAAAGACACTAAATATGCTGCTGATAAGATATACAATGGTTTAATAAATAAAAAATCATTCGAAATTATATTCCCACCACAAATAGCTTTTATTTATAAAATTTTTCAGATTTTACCAAATAAAGTTTATAATTTTTTGATAAATAAGTTTGTTAATCGTTAATTTAATTTTTAACAAAAACTACAGTTAAATCAGCCACTCTAAAACCAAACTTTGTCATTTTAGCCCTATTGATTGCAATGGTATCACTTTGTTTAAATATCCAATCATCAAAAGTAATTTTAATTTCTTTACCTTTAACAGGAACAAGTAAAACATACTCTAATTTGAAAGCTGATCCATAAGAGAAGCCTTTGGCTGTTCCAACAACATCTGAGGCTGTTCCCTCATAATTATGTTCATCTTTTTTTATAATTTTCCATTGTCTAGTTTGAACTTCACCGTCTGACCAATTAAATTTTTCATCAAGAATTAATTGTTTACCATCCCACTTACCATCTAGGTCTGCTGAAAATTGTCTTGTGACTTTACCACCTCTATTTTGTAATACTCCATAGGCTTTAACGTTGCCACTAAGAAATTCTTCAATGACTAACTTGGGTTGTTGATCTTTAAAATCTTCTGGTTTCATACCTACCGCACAATTTGTTAAAAACAATGTTAGAAATATAGTTAAAGCATATCTCATTTTTTATTTATTCCTAACAGAAAATTGTATCAAATCAATATTCTTTGATCTAAATCCAGCTTCACAATATGAGAAATAAAAATCCCAAATTTTTTTAAAAGAGGTATCGAAACCTTGTTTTGCAATATTGTTCCATGAATTTATAAAATTTTCTCTCCACTTGCTTAAAGTTTGAGAATAATGTTGTCCATAAGAATTATAGCTTTTAAGAATTAAACCAGTATTTCTTGAAGAGTCTTTGATTGATTGCGCAGAAGGTAAGAAACCACCGGGAAAAATATATTCTTGTATAAAATCTTGATTCTTTCTATACCTGCCAAAAAGTTCATCTTTAATTACAATTGCCTGGATGGCCCCAACGCCATTAGGTTTTAAATTATTTTTAATTATAGAAAAATATTTATTTAAATATTTTTCGCCCACCGCTTCAATCATTTCTATAGAAGCTATGGCATCATATTTATCTCTTAGATCTCTATAGTCTAAAAATTTAACTTTCACCCTATTATTTAGTCCGGCTTTATTTATTCTTTTTTTTGTAAATTCAAATTGTTTTTTTGAAATTGTAATACAATCTAATTTTACATCATAATTTTTTGCAAGATGTTCGGCAAAACCTCCCCAGCCACATCCTATCTCTAAAATTTTATTTCCAGGTTTTGGATTAATAAGATTTATAAGTTTATTATATTTATTTATTTGGGCTTTCTCCAATTCTTGCTCGGGTTTTTCAAAAATTCCACAAGAATAAGTTAAAGTCCTATCTAGCCAAGTTGAAAAAAACTCATTTCCTAAATCGTAGTGTTTTGAAATATATTCTGCACTTTTCTTTTTAGTGTTTGATATAAAAAACTTTCTAAAGATACTATTGAAACTAGAAATATTTAAAATTCCTGAAAACTTATGAGTAATATTAATATTCTTAGCAGTAAGCTCTATAAGAGATGGTAGATTAGAAGTTTCAAAATCATTTTTAATATAGCTTTCTGCCAGTGCGTTGCTTCCGCCTCTTACTATATTAAAATAAAATTTGGGATTATGAATTTTAATATTTGCTTTAAGAGTGCTTTCTTCATCTCCAAAATTATGTGACTTACCATTATAATTTTGCAGATTAAGCATACCTTTATTTATATTTCGAAGATTTTTTAATATGAAATTTTCAGAAATTTTGTATGGATTTAAGTTCATTTTTCAATTGAAAGATTATTTGTCATTTTACTTTTTCTTTTTACCAACTTAACTCCTTTTCTCCATAGTCTTAATGCTTCAAAATGTATCGCCATTATAATTTTAATGGTCATCATTGGATGTTTTAAGAAGTTTGTTAACAATTGTTTTGTGGATATTTTTTCTTTTTTTCCTATTTGACACGCAGAAAGCAACATTCCTTTGCTATCTGTTTGTTTAATGAAAATGCTCAAAGTTTCTTTTGGTTCGGCTAGTCTAAAATTATATGAAGTAGCCATTTCAATAAATGGTGAAACATAAAATTTTTTATTGCATGTTTGTGTAATAATTTTTGTATCTTTCTCTACTGGAAAAACATATGTGTGTTGTTCATTAAAAGTATTTTTTACTTCATAAAGAATTGCCCTTAATCGTAAATTTTTATCATAACAATAAAAAATACTTAGTGGGTTAAATACATAGCCTAATATCCTAGGGAAACATAAAAGTTTAATTTTTGAAACTTTGAAATCTATATTGAATTTTTTAAGATTTTTTTTAACCCAACTTTTTAGATCAGTTCCATCCCTGTCACCATGGTCTTTATTATAAAAACTAAATATATTGAACTTGTTAAGAGAAAAAATTAAAATTTTTTCTTCTAATTTTTTGAGCTCATCTATATCGAACAAAATAGAAAAAGTTTTATATGAAAAGAAATGTCTTTTCGGTTTAAACCTACGATGCGTAACTATGCCTTTGTATATACAAGTCTCCATCTTTTCCTTCAAATTGTTTTATCATTTCTAGAGATGATTTTAATCCATCTTCATGGAAACCATAACCAAAATAACTTCCTGAAAACCATGTTCTTTGTTTGCCCTGTAGGTCTCTCAAGCGATTTTGTACATTAAAACTTTTTATATTTAAATACGGATGAGTAAAAATGATTTTTTTTATTATTTTATTTTTTTTAATTTCACATACTGGATTGAGTGTTAAAAAGTAATCTTCATTTGCATCTAGGTTTTGAAGTTTGTTGAGCCAATATGTTACACATGTTCCTGATAAATCGTTTCTCGAGATAGAGTTCCAACTAGACCAAGCACGTTTTTTATTTGGCATCAAATTTGAGTCTTTGTGAAGATATGCTGTATTAGGAATATAAGAAAACTCTTTAAGGATTTCTTTTTCAGCAGTAGACGGGTTTTCGATTAATTCAAGACTTTCATCTGCATGGCATGATAAAACAACATGGTCATAATCTCTATAATTCCCCCCTGATTCCATAAATATTCTTACATTGTCATCGCTCCTTATAATTTTTTTTATTTTATAGTTTTTTAAATATTCTCCACTTATTTTATCTAAAACTTTAGAGACATAAGTTCTACTTCTGTTGGTTACTGTGTACCATTGGGGCCGATTCTTAAGTTTAAACAAACCATGATTATTAAAAAAATTTAAAAAAAGTTCGAATGGAATTTCTCTAGCTTTTGAAAAAGGCATTGACCAGATCGCAGCAACCATTGGAATAATGTGGTGATTTATAAAATATTTTGAAAGTTTGGAGTTATCCAAATAATTTCCTAATGTTAAATTTTTCAAATCATTTTTAAGTAAAATTGGAGCTGTTTTATAAAAAGAAATAATTTCATAAACCATTTTAATAAAATTAAAATTTAATAGGTTATTTTTTCTTGCAAATAATGAGCTAAAACCTGAGCCACCATATTCTATTGTTGAATTTTTAACAGATACAGAAAAAGACATATCGCTTTTTTCAAAAGGAACATTTAGTTCTTTAAAGAAGTTAATTAAATTAGGGTATGTTAATTCGTTAAAAACTATAAAGCCTAAATCTACAGGAATTTTTTTTTTTATTTTCATTAATATCATAAGTATATGAATGTCCTCCGAAATGATCATTTTTTTCGAAAAGATCTACCTGATATTTTTTTGATAAATAATAAGCTGCTGATAATCCTGAAATTCCTGAGCCAATAACTGCAATTTTCATTTATTTTTAAGCAGCTTCATCTTTATATTCATCGAGACTTGGGCATGAACAAACTAAATTTCTATCTCCATAAACGTTATCTACTCTACCAACGGGAGGCCAAAACTTATTATCTTTTATATACTCATTAGGAAATGCGGCTTCTTCTCTTTTATATAAGTGTTTCCATTCATTAGAACTTAATTCAATATGAGTATGGGGAGCATTTTTTAAAGGATTGTCTTTCCTATCAAAACTACCATTATCTACTTTGTCGATTTCTTTTTTAATAGATATCAATGCATTACAAAAACGATTTATCTCTGCTAAATTTTCGCTCTCTGTGGGTTCAATCATTAATGTTCCAGCAACTGGCCATGACATTGTTGGTGCATGATATCCATAATCGATTAATCTTTTAGCAATATCTTCTTCTGAAATTCCTGATTTAGATTTTATTGGCCTAAGATCGATTATACATTCATGAGCTACATTTCCATTTGAACCTTTGTAGAGAATTGGAAAATGATCTTTGAGTCGATGAGCAATATAATTTGCATTTAATATTGCAACTTGAGTAGCTAATTTTAAACCTTCAGAACCCATCATTTTAATATACATCCAAGAAATTGATAAAATACT
>MDSW01015837.1_pt1 | contig 14206 bp, 9 predicted proteins | sample 811171 | NCBI WGS metagenome assembly MDSW01 (sample SAMN05326641, study PRJNA326480) | marine metagenome | isolation source: seawater | place: Atlantic Ocean: North West | collected 2012 | reverse complement strand
GAACCCGGGTCGGAGCCTCGACAGGGCTCCATGATAGGCCACTACACTACAGGGGCTGAGCGGGCAAGCGACAGCGGACCTGTATTTAATCGGCACGCGCTCCGCGGCTTGGGTGCGCACATGGCAGACGATGCTTCTTCCAATGATGATGGCTCTGATGAAATGCTAGCAAAGGTCACTGGGGCCACACCTTCTTCACCACCCACCGGTCCACCAAGCGGACCACCAAGTGGGCCACCAAGTGGGCCACCGAGCGGACCTCCCTCGGGACCTCCAGGAAGTTCGGGTAGCCGGGCGATGTTCGGCGGGACCTCTACTAAACCGTCAGGCAGCCCTCCTTCCACTCCCCCTTCCGCCCCATCAGGGGCCCAAAGTATGAGCAGCGGCTCCAGCGTTGTGATTGAGGCAGGCCAGGAGAAAATCGAGACGGTAAAGCGAACGATTGAGGGCGATGAGAAGGCGGAACTCACCCAATTGCGTGAAGAAAACGAGTCGCTAAAGAAAACTATGGCAGCAGCCGTCGATGTAATTCAAGAGGTCGAGAATCCGGTAATGCCACCGATTGTAGGCGAGGGGTATGTCGTGCCTGGGGAGATTGTGGGCATGTTTGCCACCCTCGGCCGGCAATTACAGAAAGGCGGATTGACGCATGGAACCGCAGGTTCATTCAGCCTCCTATCAACCACTTCTCCAGGATTGGTACACATTTCCCGACAGGGTGCTGCATTGGGTCTGATGAATGAAGGCGACCTGATCACGGGACGTTTGGGGGATGCAGCCCCTAACCGGGCCAGTGAGGACTGGCAAATTCACAGTGTGGCGCTAGCCATCGCGAGTTTAGAACACGAAGGCAGAGGTGCCTGCGTACACGTTGCGGCTCCATACACCACAGCAATGAGTTTAGAGAAAGATCGTTACGCATTGGTTCCAACTGATTTTGAGGGGCGCTCCACATTTGGCCGTGCCACTATCGTTGATGTTCAGTACAATGACATGGAGGGATATTTGGTCGAGATTACTGAGGCGCTGAAACAGACAGGAAACAAGTTGTTTGTCGCCCGTGGTCATGGTCTCTATGCACTCGGTGCAGATTTGTTAGAAGCATGGGGCAACGCGGCTGCGTTTGAGCACAGCATGCGAGTGTTGTATTACAGTGAATTGGCGGACCTATGATATCGTCACCTTGATTGAGCGCCAACCTCGGCAACCATCGATGAGCGAGCAACCATTGGTCATCGATGTCGTCGATAATGGTGGACAGTGGACTCATCGCGAATGGCGTATGTTGCGTTATCTCGGCGTGGATACACAAATTATCGAAAATACAACACCTATCTCTGAACTAAGAGAATTGGACGGACTCATATTGTCAGGTGGTGCTGCTAGAGTAGGCCTCACAGGCGAATTGGGCAACTGCGGCGCTTATCTTGAATTGAACATCCCCATCTTGGGGATTTGTGCCGGACACCAATTCATGGCAGGGCACTATGGGGGCGCTGCGGCCGAAGCTATCGAGCCCGAATTCGGTGCTGCCGAAATTACCCTGGCTAACGGCGGTGGCCAAATATTCGCCAACACACCTGAAACGCAAACCGTTTGGGAATCACACAACGACGAAGTGAGTGTTGTTCCGGAAGGGTTCTTCATTACGGCCAGTAGTGAATCCTGCCTAGTTCAGGGAATGGAGAACGAAAATGGCGATCGTTTTGGCCTACAATTTCACCCCGAAGTGAATGATTCAGAATACGGCCAGCACATGTTCCAGAATTTCATTGAAATCTGTAAACAGAGTCGAAATTCACAGTAAATACTCCATCTTTCTCCGTCGACGGCTTCAAATGGGAGGGGTCGGTCGGCGGGTCGATGTCCAGATCGGTTACGTACAAGTGTCTTCGCTGTGGGCACATCGATGAGTTCGAAGGAACAAGAACTGGAATTGCCTGCAAAGCCTGCGGATTTCGGATTTTCGTCAAGCCTCGCCGTCAGGGTCACAAGACCTTGGATGCAGTCTGAGCGTCTTGTTGAAAGACCTCGACATCTCCGCTTGTATTGATGCCCTCGTGGCTTTCCATTCACGCCCCTAAGCGATTCGATCAATTGGCCGTGCCTCAGAAAATCCGAGATCAATTCATTCGAACCAGTTTGTCTGGTGACCCTCCACATTTACTCATTACCGGGCCCGCAGGGGTCGGGAAAACAGCGGCTTGGCGTTTAGTGGCGCGACAGGTTCTCGGACCTGGTTGGAAATCAACATGCCACATTCTGCAAGCGAGGGATTTGTCCCGACAGGCAGGAGCGATGAAAAAATTTGAGGATTTCCTTCGCCCTTCAGGAAAGAAATCTGCCGACACCCTCGCGAGTCGAACCAGCCTGGATGCCTTTGATCGAAACATGTGGGAGGGTGATGTGGGTGAGGCACCGTGCGGCGAGGAAACTCCAGTTGAGTTTGGCCGCGCACCCGTCAGTCGACTCATCGTAATCGAAGATGCAGATCATCTCGGCTCCAGAAGACAACCATATCTTAGGCGAATGATGGAATCCGAATCTCATACCACACGGTTCATTTTCACTGCAAGAGCCCCCAGTCGCATCATCGATGCTTTGCGTAGCCGTATGCAACACATCCGAATCCCACCGATTTCTGCACAAGAAATCGAATCTACCGTTGAGAAGGTCGCATCCCTAGAAGGTGTAGAGATGGCAGAAGGGATGTCTGGTGACATCGCTCACGTCGCCAACGGAAATCTACGAAAAGCACTGTTCACCACTGAACTCTTGGCACGGCGAGGCATGACTGAAACTCGCAATCGCTTGTATGACGTAGTTTCAGCAAGCACACTCCAGCACGCCCGTCGGATGATTGATTTGGCATTGCGTGGCAAAGTGATTGAATGGCGATGGGAAAAGAAGGGTGGCCGCAACATCAAGACCCTAGAGGGTGCGATGGGACAGTTGGATGAGATGATGGGTGTACACGCCTTGGATGCAGAAGATGTCGTACACCAAATCCACATGGAAATTACAGGCAATCGTTTGATGTTAGCACCCGAATTGAGAAAGGAAATGCTCGCATCATTATCCATCTGTGATGTGGCGCTGAGACGCACAATCCATCCTAGAATTCAGATTGAGCACTTCTTGCATCAAGTATCCAAATCAGGCCGCCAACACGGTCTTTCAATGCACTAGAAGACGAACCCCGATCATCTAGATGGCGGTATGAGAATAAAATTCGCCGGACTTAAGTAGGGCCCCCTGTCCGAAATCCTGTGCAACCATTCCAATGATACTCTCGAAAAGATATCGTAAGAATAAATCGGTTGCGTAAGCGTTAGCTCCTGTGGCCGATTTTGCCACAAGAGATGATACAATGAAAGAAACTACATCACCCCCAACTGACGACGAAGAACGCCGTTTCAACCCAGCGGAAGCAATTGATATCCAGCCCCCTCCGGGTGCCTCCTTCGATTCGCCAGTATTGAGATCTTTAGAATTGGTATCTGAAGTACTTGGAGAGTTGGAAGGGAATCACCAATTCTTGACCGAGAAAGCAGAGATTCAGTACATCCACTACTTCAGAGAGAAACAAGTTATTCTAGTGATTGACGTTCAGAAATCTGTCGATGCATACCTCTCAGGCAATAACCATCTGTTTTTTGTGGTTAGGACCAAATCAACCTCCAATCATAACATTGAGACTGAACCAATATGCATTGCCTACGCACCCAGTCAACACCCTCGTCCAGTTGGTGATTATATTGTGTCCATGGTTCTCGATTTGTATAATGAGATGGCATCATTCCCTGGGAGCCAAATTGAGGACGGGATGTTTCAAGCACTCTTGCTTGCGGGCGAGTACAAACTACTAACCAACTCGGATGGGAAATATGCATCGAACATTCTTCGTGCACTATTTCGAGGCCCAGCGAGATTCTCAACCGAGGATGAGAAGTTCATCGAAATAATACTTGATATTGAAGATAAAGCACCTTCGGCATTGTTTGAAATTATTTGTAGGATTTCTAAGAGAGAGAGTCAATTTTTGAGCATGAGGCATGCACTTTTTCCCGACAGATACCGTCGAAACTTCACTCGCCCGTTAATCGATTATTTGCACCACATTGACTCGCTTGTGTACATCATCAATCACTTGAGAAACCCCTGCGAACCCTGTACAATGACCCATTGCCCAACTTGCCTACACCACCTGGTTGAGTGTGGAGCCATTCTCAATAGGTTACAAGATCGCTTAGAGAATGGAAACTTGATTAAATCTAGCGATGATGATCCTTATTCGATTTGGCACTCACCAGATTTTGCAAGAATCGAAGAGGCAATTAGAATTGCAGTAGATCGCTTAGGCATAGACCCCCCACGTCGTTTTTGGTAACGGGCGCGGCAGGATTCGAACCCACGACATCCGGCTTAGGAGGCCGGTGCAATATCCAGCTATGCGACGCGCCCAACCGTTCCTTTTGCCCGGCATTGAAGGACATTCCGGGTCCGTAGAGCGTCATGCTGATGACCTATCCAACGCTCGCTCATCTGTTCCGATGCGACGAGTTGACGGCGGAGTAAACCTTCCACGGCCCTATGGCGAAGCCTTTGAGGCAGACGATGGCCTTGCCGAGTTGATAGACAACAGGCTGGCTAGACTGGAACGTGCGCGCCGTTTTTGGGGGCGCCTCTCAAGCAATTGGGCTTGGACGATGTTCAGAAATCTAATCCCCCCCCTGATGCTTATTTTCACGATTACTGTAATGTCCATGCCCGAAAGAATCACACCTTCTCAGGTTGCGATCGTCTCAGCCATGCTGACACTGATTTTCGTTGCGCCATCTGCAATCACACGCAATCTCGCACTTTGGGTCGGAATGGGTCGCTTTGGTGCGAGAGGCCGAGCACAAGACGAACACGATGGCAGTATTGAACGAATTCTGAATACACTCACAGAATTGCGCTTACATGAACACATGAGGATTGGATATATGATGACATATTCGCTTCTCCTTGGATTGGCTAACCTATTCCCAATTGGAACCGAAACGAGAGGCCTATTACTTGTGATGAGCATTTTAGCTGCAAGTATCGCACTCGTTCAATCAATTATGATAGAAAGGCGAACGCCAAGGCATACTGATGATCTGCCATTTTTAGTCTATCACGCCCCCAGTCAACACAAGAGTACACTTCAGAATCCATTGACCCAAATCCTTCTCGCACATCTCGACCCCGAGAGTACTCTCCGATTTCAGCAATGGAAGGATACTTTGGGGGTTTCAATCAAAGATTCTAATGGGTTGAATCAAGCGATTGAACAAATTCTACATCTTGTCTATTTACGTGGGCAAAACATGCTCACACAATACCAATTAATGCAGGAGTTTGAGAAGATTGTGGGTGTGGAATCAATTGAGGAAAGCCTCCTTCATAATACACACCTCGACCTCCCAACACTCTCTCGCCTTGTAGGCCATACACGGGCATGGCAAAGCGATCTTTTCCGACAAATAGATCGCTTGCAATTTGGGTTGATGGATCACAATGAATCCATCGCGGGAAACTCATGGAGATTGGATGCAAGTTTACCGTTGCACTGCGCAGAATCTAGAGGTGATTTGTTCGTCATGGTCAACAATTTAAGTGCGGAAAAGGTACCGATTGAACTTGAAGTTCACGTTCCTGATGGCCAACCTTCCCGTCAAACATTCAGATTGACTCCCGAGTCACTGACCCCTCCTAATCGTCCATTGCCAATGTGGTCAAATGATGAAGAGGACGTCGTCACATGGCTGAGTAACCTAGTGGATTCTGCTCACGTGCTTTGGCTTAGTTTGGCTTGGGATGATCACATCGAAGGTCGACGTCCTGTACGAATAACCATCCGTCACATAGATGGACACACGATAGGTTCCGACACCCTATGGACCGAGGTCTCGATCCGTTCGGGCGGAGGAGACACTCTTCGGAGACGAATGGGTAGTGCCAGAGACACCGCTAGAAGGTGGCAAAATCAGGCGTTGAATCATGCAGACCCGACCAAATTCATCGCACCGTAGGTGCGAGTCTTACATGGATGCGTTTATGATGCGACCTCAAGTGCCCAAGATTACTCGGTGATATCTTGCAGGCATGGGATGTTGTCATTGTCGGTGGAAGCATTGCTGGAATGCGGGCTGCAATTGCAGCCTCTGATGCGGGTGCAACAGTAACGGTGCTGAGCTCCTCTCAACCCTCATCATTCAATGACGATGCAGTGGTCAGTGGCATTGCATCCTCCGCAGGAGAGGTGAACTCTTCTGAGCATGCTGCCGATACTCACCGTGTTGGCGCCGACCTGTGTGAAGGCGACGTCGTATCTTCAACCACAGGGTCAGCAGTCAATCATTTGGCACAATTGGAAAAGTGGGGGCTAAACATCCGCCGGGACCGAAATGGCGGCCCATACTTGGGTCAATTGCCCGGACAATCTAATCCAAGAACAGCCGGTACCGGAGACTCAACCTTACGGGAAGTCCGCTCAATCCTTGAAGAACAATGCATCAAGCGCAACATTCCACGCCGAGGCGACATCGAAATCCTTGACATCGTTATGAAGACTAATTCGGTGAAAGGATTGGTTGCCCTAGATGTTCAATCAGGGGAGATATTCGCAATCCAATCCAAGGCCCTAATCCTTGCAGATGCAGGATTTCAAAGTGCTTGGAACGGCGACACTCAGGCCATGGGCACATCCTCTGCTCTAGTACTGCGTGAAGGGATTTCACTTGCAGATCTTGAATTCACCTCAATGCACCCACTCACCGTCGCTGATACTACACTCCGCCTCCCCTTGGACCTACTCGGTTCCGGCGGCGTCGTCATTGGCGCAGACGGCCAACAAATGTCGATGGATGACGGGCCCGACGCACTTGCCAGAGCAATCATCGATGCAGGCGGCGCATCTCTAGATTTAACCGAAATTTCACGCACATCAGCGACATGGTTTGCCAGTGTCGCTGAGAACTTACAATCTCGTTGTGGTATTGATTATACAGAGGCCCAAATCCCGTTGATGCCCATCGCCAACATGACGATTGGTGGAATTCCAACGGATGCTTCTGGCCGGGTAGTAAACGGTGGCTGGGACTCAATAGTCAAGGGACTTTATGCTGCAGGCGATGCGGCTTGCTCAGGACTACACGGGGCTGCACTCAACAGTGGAGATCATTTGTTGGGCGCGATTTCTAGTGGCGATGCAGCGGGCAACGCATCTGCGGCCCATGCTGAAGTAGGCAAGTTCTCAGGATCGAGTGAGATTTCCATCGCTCTCTCTGAAGCTCACCACATGCACGACTCAATGCTCTCATCTGTTGGGTCCGATGGAGTGAGTGCAGGATCCATTCAATCGACTTTAGCTACCACCATGCAAACTCACATGGGAGTCACCCGTCATGCGGGCGGACTCGTGCAAGCGGCCGCAAGTATTGAGCAACTACAGGGAACAGCAGTAGTACTCAGCGACTCTAGCCCCGTGATGAATACCGAACTAGTCACATTGCTACGGACCCAATCTCTCCTTTCAGTCGCTGCCGCTGCCGTATCTGCAGCCCAGGCGCGCGAAGAAAGCCGAGGCAATCATGTTCGTTCTGATTTCCCAACCACCGATGCTGAACCACCCAGCCATTCATTGACATCGATGGACGGAACAGTCACAAGTTTGCCACTTCGAAGCTGAGTGGGTGCAACCAAGCAACCAATCATAAGAGGTCGAGGATAGTCCCGCTTCCATGCCTGAAGGTAAATCTCCCTCCAATTGGAATTCAGGCACTGTGTTCCTCGTCATTTTGATGCTGTTCATTGCGGCCTTGGTACTCAATCCAGATTCAGATTCCACCCAGGTTGTAAACAGTTCAAGCGATATTGAAGCTGACTGGCGCGTAGAGATCACTCCACTTATCACGAATGACGTACAACACCCCGTCGTTGCAAATGTTCGAATGTCATCCACGGCACCAGGGGAACCACCAGAACTCACGTTCACAGAACCTTTGAGAGGTCAATTTAGTACGATACCATCGTTTTGCGTCATGTTAGACAGTAGTTTCGTAGCGCCCGACCTTGTGACGGATTGTGAGTGGACAACACACAACCTATCCAATGAAACACACCAATCGGCACCTGTTCGAGTCACTCATGCAGTGATTGATGGGGCAGGCAAATGGATTGTATCAGATATTGGCATCCTCCATCCATCAAATGACAAGGAGGGCCGCATCGTCATGGTCAACCCAGATTCGGGCGAAATGAATGTACTGATTGACAATATTGGGCGAACCGTTTGTGCCGAGCCGGGGGACTTCGATGGTGATGGTGATACAGATTTGACATTATGTGAGTTTGGTCATGATGAAGGCACAGTTTCTTGGTTAGAAAATGACAATGGGAACTGGACACAACACATCTTAGATCCGCGCCCGGGCAGCATTGATGCACTCCCCGTTGACGTGGATCTGGATGGAGACCTCGACATCGTCACCATCCTTTCTCAACTATCTGAGGAGGTGATGTTGTATCGAAATGATGGGACTGGAAATTTTTCTGCTGAGTCTTTATACAAAGCAAACGTGACTCATTATGGGATGAGCGGGATCAGCCATGTCGACCTAGACCTCGATGGTGATAGCGACCTTGTGTTTACCAATGGGGACACTATGGATTTTGATACCCCAGCAGGCGTCGACCCCAATCAATTACATGGTGTTGCGTGGTTGGAAAATGATGGTAATGGATCTTTCACTTATCATAATCTCGTGAGGAATTGGGGGGCTTATGATACCGTATTCGTTGACTTTGATAATGACAATGATGTCGACATCGTCGCCGCATTTTATCAGGACACCAATCAATTCCCAGAACAAACACCTCGTACTCAATTAATCATTCTTGAGCAGGATAATTCAACTTGGATCCGTCACGATATTGAAACATCATCACAGCACCGATTTTTATCAATTGAAGGACCTGGTCTTTTGCCATTCATTTCCCCCGACGATCCAGCGTATAGCCCAACATACATTCCTAGAACAGAAATTGTGTTTGGTAGCCATGACCCATTCGCCAACGGTGGAGAATTGTACAGACTCGCACATATGTCGATAATGGCTACCAATGATTCGTCGGTTTCTTGACGAGTACCCCAATCCGACCCCATGGACGAGCCGACACTTTTCACCAAAATCATCCGAGGCGAAATCCCTTCATCGAAGGTTGCCGAGGGCGAAGAGTGGTACGCATTCCTAGATATCAACCCACATCGCCCAGGCCACACATTGGTGGTCCCCAAGGAGGAGGCGCAACGAATTTCCGAATTGTCTGATGGAACTCGAAGGGCTCTTTTGGACGGTGTAATCGAAGTTCAGCGCCGACTTACAGTTGAATTTGAAACGACCGATTTTAGTGTGAATCTGAATGATGGACCTTTAGCTGGACAGGAAGTTCCCCACGTTCATTTCCACGTAATCCCACGAGTCTCTGAAGGTACACAACGTCCAATGTGGTCCCAAAAACAAACTACTTCAGAACCTGACTTTGCGATGCTAGCTGCACTGGCAGAGCGATTACAAGCACATTGAGTGGGGTGATTCTATCGTGGAGAAAACGGTTCAAACTGGAGATGATGGTGCAGTCGACCACCATGGAGATATCCTCCCTCCACTCTCAAAGAGCGCATCCAGAATCAATCTTGAGAAAATCGAGAGCAAGCGGCGCACTGTCAGAAACCCCGGTGATCATCCCGGAGTGGCTTGGTTTTACCGAATGATGCGAGGCCTATGTCGTCTCGCGATGAACCAGCAATTCCGAACTATCGAAGTCACCGGTCAAGAGCACATCTCTGATGAAGCAGGAATTCTCACAGTGGGTTGGCATACAAATGGATTGATTGATCCGAGCACCATCTTCGTGACTCAGCCGAAAATGTTGGTGTTTGGTGGCCGACACGATTTGATCACACGTCCTGTAATTGGCCCCATCGCCTCCCTATCGGGGGCTCAACCCGTACTCCGTCAAGCTGAGTTGGCACGTGGTGGAGCCTCCAGTGAAGCCGGCTCGAGAATCAACGGCAAAACAATGCTGACACTTGCTGAATGCATTGCACATGGCCATGGCACCGCACTCTTTCCTGAAGGAACATCCCATGAGGATTCAAAGATGCGCAGGCTGCGTACAGGGCCGGTTCGTTCTGTAATCGCAGCAAATTCGATTGCATACGAGAAGGGATTGCCAGAACCGCACTTGTTGCCTGTGGGATTGCACTACAGAACATCCTGGTATTTTCGAACAGATGCATGGTTTGAATATGGGTCTCCAATATCACTCGATGGTGCGATTCATTCTTCTGAAGATCGAGCTCGTTTGATGAAAGGTGAATGGGTAGAGGCCCCTGCAGAACGCGTCAACCAACTACGTGACGAGGTTCGCTCACGTCTGGCACCGATGACTCCCGATGCAACGACATGGGATGAACACCGTTGTTGGCACGTTTTGGGACATCTCGGAGCAATTGCCAATGGCGAACGACTCGTAAATTGGCGAGAAGAAGTATTGGCCGCCCGCGAAGTTCGCGATACGATTCGAACTGAAAATCAGGATTCAGAGAATCTCCAACACAGTGCGAATACGGTGGCTGAAAAATTGCATATCGCCGGTCTTGATGGTCGCGCTTTGGATGAAAACGGTTTGAGGAAACCAAGAACCAGCGAATATTTGGCCATGTTTCCGGCGCTTTTACTCGCAATCCTGGCCACCCCACTTACCCTGATTGGGAGCGGAATCATGATTTTCTTGGGCAAAGTCATGGGCGATCTTACTGATGAAGGATTAGACGCACGAACCACGTATCATCTCTTGGCATCGATGTTGGGTCCGTTACTTATTTGGCCGCTCCCAATCACTATATTGTCAATTCTATTTTGGATAAATTTACCTGAATATCGTGAATGGACTCTCCTCTTCATCGTCACATTACCAGTCTTATTCCACCTTTCTAACAAATTGGCAATTCGAGCGTGGGATTTACATGTCATCTCCAGAGATGCGCGCAGAATCAACCGATTGCGGAATCATAAGGATGGACAAGTCATTGCGAACGAGGTCAAGGGTTTACTCGCTGTGCTGAAATAGGTCGCCGTCCGCCAGTGGTTCATGGCGGCCAAGGATATCGAAGACAAAGTGAGAAATTGGTTGTCTGGCGAAGGTCTGGAAATCAAGGAACGCGAAGACCCGCGTGCCGATTTTCATTTCTTAGTTCGATACCCCCCCACAAAGCACGGACACCTGTTCAATGTTCTCTCTCCTAAAGAGCGCAATCTATTGGTCATCTCCAGTGTGACCCAAGTTGATGCAGGCCAACAAGATGAGATGAGCAAGCATGCAAACACCGATCAGGAGGGTTGGGAAGAATGGTTGCATGATACCCGCTTGCAGTTGACAAGAGCCCATGTCGATTGGGTTCTGCATGTAGGTCACGGTGAACAGAAGCCCGGACCTCTCCAAGCATTCAATCTCTCCATGCCAACATGGTTTGATGGCGTGACTCAAAATGAAGTCATGCAAACTTTACGCCGCCTCTGGCTATCGAAATTGTCGTTGATTCACGAAATTAAGTTCTCTTACGGCCCTGGTGTCGGGAAACCCGGGCCGGTCGATGATTGGGCCAAGGGAGGCCCCAAGCCCGTAACGGATTCAACTCCTTCAACAAAAGAAGTCGAAACCGACGAAACTGGGGGTTTTGGGACCGGTTTCGACCCTTCGGATTGGGTTTAACCCCCTCGCGCGCGCTCACGCGCGAATCTGACCGCTAGGGGGTTCGGTTAAGTAGGAGGGAAATAGCGTTGTCAAGACGCTGAAGAGGTTCTTCAGGGGTCGATGAAAATGAGTAACAGCAAACACAGTAGCATCACAATGGTGATGATTTTTGTTATGAGCACACTGTTGATTGGATACACGCCACCCGTTGCACAAGGTGCATCAGTGGTCATTACTGATGCCGTACAAATTGTAGATGGCGGGGCAGTCAATGAGCGAATGGCTTCAATGACAAGTGACAGCGAAGGAAATATCCACGTGGTGTGGAGCCGAAATACACAGCATCTCTACTACTCGATGCTCGATCCTCGTGCTGAAACACTGATTGATGTGACTCAAATCTCCAATGGTGGCGGCCACCGTGCCTGGCACCCTGATATTGATATCGATGGAGATGACCGAATTCACATCGTGTGGGCGAACAAAGCCAGTCAGCACGAAATCCTATACACGCTACTCGACCCTAGCTTGGATGATCAGGACGGCTCAACCGCAGACGATTCTACCATTTCAATCATCGATGATACTGAAGTTACTCGTCGACAACAAAATCGCGACTGGCCTGCAATTGCCGTGGACAGCCAGAACAATGCACACATCGTGTGGGAAGATTCCTACGATCGACACGACAAGTATTTCCAGCAACCACAAATTTACTACAAGTTCTTGGAAATCGACGAAGCCTCTCGAGAAGCAATTACTGCAATCGACAGCACACTTCTAACCCCAATCATTGGTCACAAGGGCCATCCTGACATTGCAATCGATGCTGATGACCTTGTACAGATTGCATGGGACGACACACGAGGTGGAAAGGTAGAGATTGTATCTCCAATTGACACATCGGGTTCGATGTATTCTGAATGGGCAGACATGTGTGTCGTATTCTACGGTGGCTCATGGTCGAACGGTGGAAGCTTCCAAGGAATCAAGCCCATGCTTCAGGAAGCGAACATCTCAGTCTTTGAAACACTGTATGCACTTGGTGGATTCTATCCAAGTGCTGCGACAAGTGGTGCATGCGCAAATCAACCTCACCACGAGAATCCACGAGCCAACCATCTTGACATCGGCGATGACTCCGGCGGACTCATCAAGTTGCACTCAACCATATACAACGGTGGTGCACAAAGTGGAGGGTACCAAGGTGAAGACTGGGGACCAGGCAGCACATGGGCTTGCTTGTCATGGGTCGATAACAACGGAAACGTTCCCGGAAACCCGCCTACCACCCATGATCACAAGTGGAATCCAAACGCAACCAAGATTGTGATTCCAATCAGTGACGAAGGACCCAAGGGCGGCGATCCACCTCAACAATCCGATGACATTGCAAGCATCAATGAAGCACACGATGCGTGTGTGACCGCTGGCGTGATTCCTGTTGGTTTGTATGGTTCCTCATGGGGCGCAAACAATCAGGTAGCGAGCCACATGCATGACCTGTCAGAATGTCCAAATGGTCAAGTGAATACAAACACACGAATTTGTCCCGGTTCAACCACTCGCAACACCGACGCAGGTGGCCAAGTGTATGCCTTCCCAGCATCTGGAAGCAACAACATGGACACTCTCGTTGAAGCCATGGTTTTCCTTGCTACGAACAACAGCCGTGAGATTTACATGACCGTCTTAGACCCTTACTCCAAGATTCAAAACCCAGCACCTGGTTGGACTTATGGCCAATCTGGAACTGATGAGTCGAACAACCGTTACACCGAAGATTTGGGTCCGAGCCAGGATGCCAACGGCTATGGCCATCTTGTGGTTGTTAACGATACTCGAATCACCTTGGATGACGCATTCAGCTTGCATCCTTCCCTTGCGATTGACAACAGTGGAGATACCCACTTGACTTGGATGGATACCCGCGACTATGGTTTTGACAAGGATGACAACTACGAGGTATACTACACACGCCTGCGCCTCAAGGGTGCTGCAGAGTGGGACGGCGTCTCCGGTGGTTTGCCAACTTACGGAATCAAGAAGATCGTAGATACTAGAATTTCATATGTAGAAGGGGCGAGTAATGTCAATCCGAATGATTACTATCGCGCATCATCATACATGCCACAAGTTCTTGCCGACAACCAGAACAACGTCCACATCTCGTGGCTTGAAAACTCGAACACATCCCAGGGCGAGTCAATCATGTACACTCGCCTCAACCATACCAACGATGTCGCGGACTGGCCCTTGAACAGCATTGCAGCTGCAGTACTGGACCCATGGGAACGTGTCGATGTAACATCTTGGAACAGCGACAAATTAGGCCCGAACAGCGGCCGACAGGTCGAACTTTCACAACCACCTGCTTTTGCAAACGACATGGGTAGTGGTGCGCACATTGCGTGGTCTG
>MDSW01217058.1_pt1 | contig 14207 bp, 10 predicted proteins | sample 811171 | NCBI WGS metagenome assembly MDSW01 (sample SAMN05326641, study PRJNA326480) | marine metagenome | isolation source: seawater | place: Atlantic Ocean: North West | collected 2012 | reverse complement strand
GCGCCCCCCGCGTCGTCGTCGCGCCCGCGTCGTCATCCTCCGCCCCGCCGCGCCCCCCCTCGAGGCCGCCTCGACCCCGCGGGTCCCCTCGCGCACGGCATGAGCGCAGACGAGGTGTTCGCGCGCCTCGCGGGGCACTGGCGCTCGGAGCGCGCGGCCGGTCGCGACCATCCCCCCCCCCTCGCCCCCAGGCGCGCGTCCGTGCTCGTGCCGCTCGTGACGGCTCCGCTCGACGACGCCTCCGACGCCGACGCCTCCTCCTCCTCCTCCTCCTCCTCCTCCTCCTCCTCGGCGGTGCGCGTCCTGCTGTGCACGCGCTCCGCCGCGCTCAGCTCTCACGCGGGCGAGGTGTGCCTCCCCGGCGGCAAGAACGACCCGCACGAGTCCGACGCGGAGGCGGCGCTTCGCGAGGCGGAGGAGGAGGTGGGCCTGCGACGCGGCGACGCGGAGGTGCTCGCGCAGTTCCCCCCGTTCCTCAGCAAGGGCCGCGTCTCCGTGCGCCCCGTCGTCGCGCGCGTCGCGGACCCCGGCTTCGTCCCGCGCCCGAACCCGGACGAGGTCCGCGAGTGCTTCGCGGTGCCCCTGGAGAGCTTCCTGGTGGCGGACGAGTCGTACGCCTTCAGGGACTGGGAGTTCTTGCCCGGGCGGTTCATCCGCGTGCACAGATTCGAGCGCGAAGGGAGGGACGTGTGGGGACTCACCGCCGCCGTGTTGATCGCCGTCGCCGAGAAGGCGTACGGACGGGAAGCCGCGTTCCCGAAGACACCGCCGGGGCCCGGGGGGACGAGCATCCAGAACCTGACCTCGGGCGACGAACGCGAGAAAGAAAACCAGGAGGACGCCAAGCCGAGCCGAGCGAGTAGGTTGTGACGACGCTATTTTTCGAGCGGTTCCGTTCCGCGCGCGGTTCGATTTCCTTCAGACAAAAAACGTCCCGCGCGCTTCGTCTTCGCGCGCCTTCGAAGCGCGCTCTTCACTCAGCCACTCATCACTCGGCGGCGCTCACCAGTGTTGGTCGTACCTCACGGGTTCGCAGTGCGGCGGGTCGATCTTCGCCCACTCGAAGACCTTTTCCCACTTCAGGGCGGCGTGGTACCAGCTGAGGTCCTGGCTCATGGCTTGGATCTGCATCGCCTGCCACATCTTCGGGTTCTCGTGGTACAGCTTGCACGCGTTGCTCACGCACGACATCATGTCCCACGGGGTCATCTCGTTGAAGAGCCACCCGGTTCCCGGGCCGAGGTCCGCCGCCTCGCGATCGCCCCCCTCCCCCTGGTCCCTCGCCACCGCCGCGGCGACGGCGACGTTCGGGTCGTCCTCCGCGAAGGGGTTGTGTCGCTGGATCGTGTCGTTCAACCCCCCCGTGGCGTGCGCGATGGGGAGGGTGCCGTACCGCATGGCGTACAGCTGGTTCAGGCCGCACGGCTCGAAGCGGCTCGGCATGAGCAGGATGTCGCACCCCGCGGTGATCCTGTGCGCCATGGGCACGGAGAAGCCCACCCACCCGCGGAACTTATCGTTGTACGTCATCTCCGCCCACTGCATGAACTGCTCGAGCTCCTCCAAGCCGCTCCCGAGCATGATCAGCTGCACGTCCTCGTTCATCAGCTCCCCGATGCTGTCGCGGATCAGGTCCGGACCCTTCTGCCAGTCCAGGCGGCCGATGAACCCGATGAGCGGGACGTCGTCCCTCACCTCCAGCCCCATCTCTTTCTGCAAGCACCGCTTGCACTCCATCTTCCCGCTCAGGTCGCTCACGTCGTAGCTCGAGTCGCAAAACTCGTCGTCGTCCGGGTTCCACTCGTCCATGTCGATGCCGTTCACGACGCCGTCCAGCCGGTGCACGCGCTCCTGCAGACACGCCTCCAGGCCCTTCCCGCCGAGCGGCGTCGTGATCTCGTGCGCGTACCCCTCCGACACCGTCAGCACGCGATCCGAGGTCACGATGGCGCCCTTCAGGATGTTCACCACCAGGCCGAGGTCCAGCTCGTGCGCGCGCATGTGCTCCGGGTACTGGTACTCCAGGCACCCGTACCAATCCCCGGGCACGCCCAGGTTCCCGAACGTGCTGTGCGGCTCCTCGCCCTGGTGCATGATGTTGTGAATCGCGGTGATGGTCCTCGCGTTGGTGTAGACGCCGTAGGGGCGGTACTTGCTCGCGACGAGGAGCGGCACGAGGCCCGCGTGCCAGTCGTTGGCGACGAAGACGACGTCGTCGCCGTACGTCCCGGTGTACCCGTTGGCGCTGGCGCCCTCGCCGAAGTCAATCTTGAGCGGTGCCTCGCACGCCGCGTGGGAGAGGAGCGTGAACCGGAACTGGTTGTCGCTGTACCCGCCGCCGGCGTCGCCGTACAGCCCGCCCACGCGCTCGTACGAGTCGTGCCTGACGAAGACGAAGTCCACGCCGTCGAACACCTGGTGCATGAACCCCACCTCGTGCGACGCGTCGAAGCACCCCACCTCGGTGTTGCTGCACGTGTCGAACGCCCCCTTGTACAGCTCGTCCTCCTTCTTCCCGGTCTGGTAATACGGGCTCACGACCATCACGCGGTGGCCGCGCTTGACGAGCTCGCGCGGCAGGCTCCCGCACACGTCCGCCAACCCGCCCGTCTTGGACCAGGGCGCCACCTCGGAGGTGACGAAGACGATGCTCATGGGCTGCTCCGTCTTCTCGTACACCGGGGGGGGGCGGGGCGCCACGCCCGTGCCCTTCAGCGGGGCGTCCATCTTCTCGGCGAGCGCCTTCGCGTCGCGCGCCCTGGCGTTCGCCACCTTGTCGTACTCGGAGAAGCCGACGCGGACGTCGCCCTCGCCGAGGTAAGGCAGCTCCATGCCCAGGTACGCGTCCTTGCTCGACGCGCCGCCGAGGTAGGACATGTCGCCCGCCTCGCGCTTGGGCGCGGGGTTCAGCTCCGCCTCGCGCTGCGCCTGCGCCCTCTGCAGCGCGCGCAACGCGCCGTCGCTCAGGTCGCCCTTGAGCTTCTCGTTATCCTCCTTGAGCTGCTGGATCTGCGCGAAGATGGCCTCGGCTGCGGAGAGAAAATGAGAAGGGGAGGGGGGGGGGCGAGCGGGGTTAGGAGGGAGAGAGGCGCGGGCGGGGCGACGAGGCGGAAGGAAAAATGGTGGCACGTGCAATTCGGACTCGGGCGTTCGGGAGGGACGCGCGCGGCCGGGGTCGCGCGCGCGCGCGAGGCGCACCTTGCGCGTCGAGGTCCTCGTCCGCCACCGAGGCGGTCACCACGCCGGCGCGACGCGCGCGTCGCGGCGCCGGCGCGCGGGCGGGAACGGCGCGAGGGGCGGGGCGTGCACCCCGTCGGGCGCCGAGCGTCGCGGCGGCGGGGGCGGCGACCGCGGCGGAGACCGCGGCGCTCCACATCGCGGCGGTGGACCGGCGAGGGCGAGGGCGAGGCGGCGCGTGTGCGTGCGCGAAGTGCGCGCCGCGCGAGGCGAAGAGGGGCGGTCGGTCCTCCGCGGGCGGCGCGCGCGAGAGGCGCGGGCGCGGTCGGGGAATGGCGCCCGTGGGTGAGATGGCGAGAATATCTTCGTCGTCTCGTGGCCGAACGAAGGGCGCTGGAGCCGCGAGCGGGACACAGTTGGATCGAGGATTCGCGGAGGTGGCGGCCGAACGGGGTGGGCGATTCCGAAATCGATCATTTTTTAATACTGGTTTGTCATGACAAACTTTTGCAAATCTTGTTTTTGATCACTGGCTTCTCACTCCCCCCCGCGGGGGGTGCGGCCTCGATTCGAAATTTCGGGCACCGACCGCTTTTTCTTGGGCGCGCCTCGGGAGCTGCAAACCCTTCTGCCGGACAGGTCCTTTGTGATCTCCCTCCCCCTCCCTCGCGCCTCAGACTTCAGAACCGCGAACCGCTCGCGTCGAGGCACCAGGTGCGCGACTCTCCCGCGCTCGCGCGATCGCGGCTCGTCCCTCCGCGCGCGTCGCCGCTCGCGCCCTCCCGCGCGCGATGGACGTCTCCACCCCGCCGCGTCGCTCGCTTTTTCATCACGCCGGGGGAGCCGACGAACAAACCGTCGTCGCGTCCGCCTCCCGCCGCCGGCGCTGACGCCCGCCTCCCTCCCCCGCGCTCGCGACAGGACAGAAAGATGGCTCAGACCCCCACGTTCAAGCTCATTCTCGTCGGCGACGGCGGTACCGGTACGCGCGAACGTCCTCGCCCGCGGCGAACGCCTCGCGCTCGTCGCCCCCGCGGACGCGCGGTTTTTTCAAGATCTGATCGGCGGCGTCTCCTCCGGGAGCGCCTCGAGGCCCTCGCCGTCGCCGCCCCCCGATCCCGCCGCTCAGCCCGCCGCCTCCCCCCCCCATCACGATCGCAGGCAAGACCACGTTCGTCAAGCGCCACTTGACCGGCGAGTTCGAGAAGAAGTACCTTCGTGAGTAGTCCCGCCGCGTCCCACCTCGCGTCCACCTTTTTCCCCCTCCCGTCCGCGCACCCCCACGTCGCGTGGGACGATCGCGACGCGACGCGACGCGACGCGACGCGACGCGACGAAGCGCTCCTTCACGTTCACCCTCCTCGCGCTCACCCGACCTCTCCCTTCCGCGCCTCTCCTCCCTCCCTCGTTTCCTCAGCCACGGTCGGCGTCGCGGTCCACCCTCTCGAGTTCCACACGAACTGCGGCCCCATCCGCTTCGACTGCTGGGACACGGCGGGGCAGGAGAAGTTCGGCGGCTTGCGCGACGGGTACTACATCCACGGCCAGTGCGCGATCATCATGTTCGACGTCACCTCCCGGACGACGTACAAGAACGTCCCCACGTGGCACCGCGACATCACGCGCGTGTGCGAGGACATCCCCATCGTGCTGTGCGGCAACAAGGTGGACGTCAGGAACCGCCAGGTGAGGGCCAAGACCATCACGTTCCACCGCAAGAAGAACCTGCAGTACTACGAGCTCAGCGCCAAGTCCAACTACAACTTCGAGAAGCCTTTCCTGTACCTCGCGAGGAAGCTCGCGGGCGACCCCAACCTGCAGTTCGTGGAGTCCCCCGCGCTCGCGCCGCCGGAGGTCACCATCGACCCGGCCGAGCAGGCGCAGTACGAGGCGGAGCTCGCCAACGCCGCCGCGCAGCCGCTGCCCGACGAGGACGACGAGCTCGCCGACGCGTAAAAAAAAAATTTTAAAAAACGACGGATTCGGCGGAGAAGCGCGAAGCGAACGTTTCGGAGGGGAGGAGGAGGCATGGGTCACCACACCGGTGGATCCGACGGGGATCCACCCTCGGACGGGGCCGAGCGGTGAACGAGAACCCCAACGGGAGGAGGAAAGGGGCGCGAGCGCGCGCGAGACGCGGCGGCGGATCGAAATGATCACGCGAACAAATAGGTAGACCGCGCGGAATCCCCTCACTCGTCGCCCCCTCTTCCGCCCCGTCTCCCCTCCCCCCCCCCTCACACACACGGACACACACGCACACGCGCACACACGCACACACACGCCCGCCCTCCTCACCCCGCGAGCCTGCCCGAGCTGTTCACGGGACTGAGCGGGAGGTTCGCGTCCGCGGCTCTGAGCTGGTAGTTCTTGACGATCTGCCACCTCGCCTTGGCCGCGCTCGTCTTGTTCGCCTTCTCCGGCGGCGGCGGCAACTTGTTCGTCTTCTCGAGCGCCTCCCTCGTCGCCGCGTCCAGCGCGGCGTGGCACGTCACGCACACGCACTTGCTCTCCGGGTCGCACCGCCCCTTGTTGCCGTGCGGGGAGACGCGCGTGTGCGCCGCGCAGAACGCGCGCTGGCACAGCCCGCAGTAGTGCTTCAGGTACCGCATCCGAAAATCGCTCGTGGACGTCCACCGGTCCCAGCGCGCGTCGCACCCCACCGCGCAGCACCGGCCTTTCTTCTTCGCCTCGCTCCGAACGACCGGGTCGGCGGCGATCTCGGCACCGGGTGTCGAGGGGGGTGCCGACGACGCCCGGGGGCTCGGCGACGCGAGCGCGGGGGAGCTCGAGCGCGAGGGCGCTCCGGGCGAGTCGGCGACGACCCCAGCGGCCACCGCGGCGGCCATCGCCTCGTCGAACGTACGGCTCTTGGACCTCTGGCGGATGCTCGCGGAGGACGGCGCCGCGCCGTCGCCGAGCTCGCCCCCTCCGAGCGGAGGCTCGCCTCCCGCGGGGCTTCCGTTCGGGGACCGGTCGAGCTTTTGGGCGTCGCGCGGCGGCGGCGTCCCCGCGGAGGTTCGCGCCGCCCTCGCGCGCTCCGCCGCCGCCGCACGAGCGCCGCGCTCGTCCGCCGCCGCGTCGGCGTCGATTCTCGCGGCGCGGACGATTCTCGGACCCGCCTCCGCGCCCGCGCCCGCGCCCGCGCCTCGCCGCAGCGCCCACCTGATCCCCCGTCGCGCGAGCCCGCGCACGGTCCCGGGCCCGCCAACGAACGACGCCGAGCTGAGGAGGAACCGCGCGACGAGCCCCGCGAAGAGCACCGTCGATCCCGCGGCGCGAATCGAATCCCCGAACGAATCCCCGGGCGCGTCCTTCCCGCCCACAGCCGCCCGGGGGTTATTAGGTACCCCGTCGCCGCGGCGCGCGGCGTCGTCCAAAGCGCCGCCTCGGCCTTCGAGTCCATCGGGTTTAGGGGGCGGCGGGTCCATCGGCTCCAGGGGCTCGGATTCGTCGGATCGGTCGCTCGATCCGTGCGACCCCCACGCGATGACTCGAAACCTGGCGTCGGCGCTCGGCGCGACGGCGGCGGCGTACGCGAGGTCCTCCCCGTCTTCGACGACCGCCTCGACGCGCCACTCCGGGTCGTCCCCCGACCGGCTCTGCACGACGTAGGCGTGCACGGGGGGCACGCCCTCGCGCGAGGGGGGGTCCCACGCCACCGCGACCGCGGTGGCGTTGATTCTCGCGGCGCGGACGTTTCGCGGCGGGGACGGGGGCGCGCCGAGGCCGAGGATCTGTCGCTTCAGGCTCCGGACGATCTTCCCGAGGTGGAACGCGCTTCGCACGCCGAGGTCCTCGCGGAGGACCGCGCCGCCGTCCGCGATGAGGGCGGGGAAGTCGAGGGCGGTGATGGCGTTGGCGCCGAACGCCTCGGCGTACTGCGGGAAGCGCAGGCCGTGCCTCACCCACAGCTCGACGCGGTGCGGGGTGAGGAGCTGATTCGTCACGCGCGTGAGGTGCGCCAGGAGCTCCTCCTCGTCGATGCTCGAGCCGTCGTCCACGCCGTCGATCGCCGCGGTCGCCTCCGTGACCGCCGCGAGGATCTCGCCCTCGGTGTCGAAGTCCGAGCCGCCCACGCTGGAGCCGACGTACGCGGAGAGCTCCTCCGTCTGGATCTCCCCGTCGCCGTCCGCGTCGAGGCGACGGAAGAACGCCCCGATGGACCCGCGCTGGGACGCGCTCGCCGCGGTCGCGCGCGTCTTGCGGGCGCTCGGCGGGCTCGCGGTCCCGGGCGCCGCGCGCGCCGCGCCCAGGGCGAGCAGGAGCGCGAACGCCGTCGCGAACGCCCGGCGCCGCATCGCACCCGCCGCGCGCTGGAAAAGTGACTCGAAGGCGGTCCCGTATCCCCCCGCGGCTCGAAAAGTTTCTTCGACGTTCGCTTTTCGGCGAAGACGCCGCGTTCCTCCGCCAGTGTGCGGGGGCGCGATGGGGAGCGGGCGCGGCGCCCCGTCCGCGCCGCGGGGGGACGCGGAGCCGGCGCCGCCCCCTCCCGCGGCGCCGACTTCGACGGGCCCTCCGGCGGACCCCGAGCGCCTCGCGCTCCCCCCGGACGCGCGCGAAGGGCCTCGCCCCCCCCCTCCCTCGAGGGTCGCGCACCGGCGCGTGCGAAGCATCGGCGGGCGCGACGACGGCCTCCCCGGCTCGCCTCGCGGCGCGTCCGTCACGGACCTGGCCTCGCTCACCTCCCTCGACGCCCTCGGCGGCGCGGGCAGGCCCCGCCATCGCCGCCGCGGCAGCCGCGAGTCCTTGGGCGCGGTCTCGGTCGCGAGCGCGGCGAGCGCGCACAGCCTGGGCAGCGAGCGCTCCGATTCACACACCGTTCGCAGCGGGTTCTACCTGCCCCCCGCGCCGTCCCTCCCTCGGCGCTGGACGCGCGGCGACGGCCTCGGGTCCGGGTCCTTCGGCAGCGTCCACCTCGGCCTGAACAGCGACACGGGCGAGCTCTTCGCGGTGAAGGAGGTGGTCGTCGACGATCATCGGCGCGACCGCTCGCGCGCCGTCGTCGAGCAGCTCGCGCGGGAAGTCGAGACGCTCTCCCGCCTGCAGCACCCCAACATCGTGCGCTACGTCGGCGTCCAGCGCGAGCCGGAGTCCGTCCTCATCTTCCTCGAGTACGTACCCGGCGGGTCCATCGCGGGCCTCCTCGAGCGCTTCGGCCCCCTCGAGGAATCCGTCGCGCGCGTCTACGCCCCGCAGATCCTCGTCGCGCTCGATTACCTCCACGCGCACAGGACCGTCCACAGAGACGTCAAGGGCGCGAACGTGCTCGTGGAGAAGAGCGGCAGGATCAAGCTCGCGGATTTCGGGATGGCGAAGACGATCGTCGAGCGCGCGGGAACGACGTCGAGCGGCGGCGGCGGCGGCGCGGGAGGCGCCGCGGGAGGGTCCGAGGGGTCCGACGCGGCGCTCGGGGATCCCTCTCGGGCGGCCCCCGGATCGGGGTCGGGCGGCGGGAAGGAGGGCATGGCGGGGAGCGCGTTCTGGATGGCCCCCGAGGTGGTTCGGCAGCAGGCGCACGGCGCGCCCGCGGACGTCTGGAGCATGGGGTGCACGGTGATCGAGATGCTCACCGGTGCGCCGCCGTGGAGCGACTGCGGCGGCGCGGTGCAGGCGATTTTCAAAATCGCGAGCACGCGCGAGTCGCCGTCGTTCCCGGAGGACGTCGGCGTCTCCGCCGACGCGAGATCGTTCGTGGACGCGTGCACGCGTCGCGATCCGACGATGAGGCCCACCGCGGAGGCGCTCCTGACGCACCCGTTCGTGACCTCGGGCGCGCGCGGGGGGGGGACGCGGGGGACGTGCCCGCGCTTCAGTATGAGGGGTACTGGAGCGACGACGACGACGACGGCGGCGGCGGCGGCGACGGCGGGGAGAGGGGAACGCTCGGGAAGCCTCCGGTCGAGGGCGCGCGGGGGAGGCGCGGCGGCGCGTCCGCGGGCGGGCGCGTCCCGCCGTCGAGGGAGGCGTCCGCGCGGACCGTCGGGTCGGCGTCGAGCGTCCGCGTTCGAGACGACGCGCGGGGGGACTACACCGACGAGGACGAGAGCCTCGGGGGGGCGGCGGATTGGAGGGAGGAGGCGGAGGCGCTCAGGAGGCGGTTCGAGAACTTGGACGACGGGGAGGACGACGAGGAGGCGGGCGCGGGCGCGGGATGAGCGCTTCGGTGGAGCGAACGAGAGGGACGGTCGCGTCTCGAATCGAGCCGAGTTGGGTAAACGTAGTATGAGTGTACCCTCCGTCCGACGCGCGCGTTCGTCCGTTCACGACCCCTTCGCCCCGCGTTCGTTGCCCTCGCCGCGCTCCGCTCAGAGGAGGGTGGAGCGGTAGTGGTTGTCGTCGATGGTGGAGTAGAGGTGCCCCTCGTTGACGAGGTGCTCCACCGCCTCGCGCACCTGCGCCTCGGTGAATCGGCCGTTGAGGCTGGAGACGACGTCGGCGACGTTCGCGCCCGTGTCGCCGTGGCCCATGGGGGAGTTGAAGACGGCGAACACCGAGTCGTTGCAGTTGTCGGACGCGGCGCCCGCGGCGGCGCCCGCGGCGGCGGCGGGGGGGGCGGCGTACGCGCTGCCGTCCGCCTTGACCTCGGCGGCGGCGGGGGCGGCGGCGGCGCGCGCGACGTTGTGCGAGTTGGCGTAGATGACGTCGAGGAAGTGGTACGTGATCTCGTTGAAGTCCGTCACCGGGCGCATGCTGAACGCGATGACGTTGCGCTGGCCCTGGAACACGCGGACGTGGCCGTACACGCGCACGTACTGGCCCACCGCCATGACCTGCTTCGCGCCCTCCGCGTCGTCCGCGTCGACCCACTTCTTCACGGTGACCGCGCCGGTGCCGTCGTCGACGACGTACTGCTGGGAGGTGGCGGCGTCGCTCGCCTCGACGATCTTGCCGAGGAGGGTCAGGTTGTGCACCTCCTCGCCGTTCACCTTGAAGACGTCGTCCTGCGCGAGGCGTTCGAAACGGGGGGAGGGGAGTTCGGTTCGGCGGGGGCGCGCGGGCGAGGCGGTCAGATTCGAACGCGGTCGCCGGGGCGAAGATTCTCTCGATCTCGCACTCGGTCGCGAGACGGCGGGGCGGATTTGAAAACCAGCCGCGGCGGGAGGGGCCGAGATCCGACGCGCGCGCGGCGTGGGCGGGGGGTATCGCGCGCGCGAGACGCACCGCGCTGGTCGCGTTGACGGCCGCCTCGATCTGCTTCACGGTGAGGGGCACGAGCGACTCCGCGCGACTCTGACCACGCTGCGGGGCGTTCGGGGAGAGCGGGGCATCGGGGGGAGGATGTGGCGTGGGGAGGGCGAATCAGTGGGTGCCAAGATTTTGAAAGAGGCGCGGGGGGCGAGACGCTTCGCCCGGACGACGCGCCCCGCGTCGACTCGGCGCGCGCGCGCCCGAGATCCCGTCTCCGAGCTCACGCGGAGGGGGACGCGTCGAGGCGCCGGTTCGTTCGCGCGCGCGCGTCGTCGTCGCTCCGTCGAGCACTCACCGCACCGCCAGCCCCGGCGTCCGCCCCCGCGGTGGCGCCGCCCGCGGGGGTGGGCAGGAACCCGCCCTGGCCCGCGAACTGCGAGGCGCTGCCGTCGTAACCTCCGTACATCGTGGCGACGAGAGGGTGCGCGAGTCGAAGAGACTTGCGTGCGTGCGACGAGGGTGTCGAGCGCGCGCGGGTGTGGTTGACGAAGAGGGTGCCAAGATGATGAGATTTGAAATTTTCGAGCATGTATCCCTGAACTCAGGACGCGACCTCCTCTGTCCGGGACCCCGAAAAAATGAGGACGTGTCGCAAACAGTGTGTATTTTTTGTCGGTCTCAGTCGATGTCCGCGAGGCTCTCCACCTCCGGCGCCTCGCGCCTCCACGCCTCGATCCTCTCCCTGAGCGCCTCCGCGGGCACGAGCATGCTCTCGTCCAGCGGAGACCGGCTGAACGGATCCGTCCCGTCGCTCATGAGGTGCCTCTTGATCGTCGCGCGGTCCACCGTCTGCCCGCTCCCGGGCAGCGTCACCGGGTCCGTCATCACCGTCTGCATGATGGGGTCCACGAACTCGTCCGGCACCGACCGCGCGTCCTCCGTCTCGCGCATCCTCTCCACGTCCTCGCGTCGAGACTTGACCCGCCGCGCGAAATCGCCCAGCCTCGCGAGGTTCTCGTTCTCCCCGGAGAAGTGTTCCCACCAGGGAAAGTCGCGGAGGTACTCCAGCTGCGCCACGTCGCAGCTCGAGTTGGCCAGGCTCGACGCGATGGAATCCCTGAACGGACCGCGGCGCATCGGGGAGGAGGAGGCGTCGGACGCGTCGTCGGAGAGAGCGTCGTCGGTCCGCGGACGACCCTCGGATTCTTCGTCTCGCTCGAGCGCGTCCTCCACCGCCCTCGCCTCGGCGGCGTCGAGCGCGAGCAGGATGCCCGCGACGGGGGCGAGGATGGGCGCGCGGCTCACCTTGTCGACGGGCGCGAGCCTCGACGTCAGCGCTCGGTCGAACAGCGTCGCGTCCGGCCCGACCGTCGTGTGCCCCAGGACGAACACGAGGCTCTCGGTGAGCCTCCCGAGGTCGAGGCTCGCGTCGCTGTTGAGGAACGCGCCGGGGAGCTCGAGCGCGAAGCACTCGAGCACGCGCTCGAGCGTGACGGAGAGCTCGAACATCACCGTGCACTTGCGCCGGAGCTGACGCGCGTCGTGCGGGCGGACGCGGTCGCGCGTCTCGAGCATCTCCTTGAGCGTCACCCCGAGCTCGGTGATGGTCCAGTTGAGCGTGTTGAAGAGACGGTCCAAAAACTCGGCCAGGAGCTTCGGGTCGGAGACGCACGCGTCCACGATGCGACGCCGAAACAGAGGCGACGCGCCGATCGCGGAGCGCCGCTTCGAACCTCGCTCGCGCGCCTCGCGGGAATTCGCCGCCTCGACGACGCCCGCGCCGCCCGTCTGCGCGTCACACGCCGCGTCCGCCGCCGCCTTGATCGGGTCGGCGGCCTTCTCCTGCCCGAACCCCGCGCCCTTGCACAGCCTGAGCAGGATGTTCCCGACCGGGATCCAGAACCGCGAGTCGAACGCCCGGAGCAGCGCGGGCACCATCGTCCGCGTCGCCTCCTCGTTCCGCTCGAACACCGCGACGTACTCGGGGTACTGCAGCAGCACCGAGACGCTCTGCAGCATCGCGTCGCGGACGTCCGGGTTCGCGACGCGGTCGTCGGCGAAGTGCCGCGCGAGGAGCGTCACCACGCCGTGCACCCCGGGAAGGTGCTCCGGCGCCGTCGGCGAGAGCGGCGGGTCGCCGCGGCGAAGCGCGTGGAACGCGTCCATCAGAGACTCGAGGTGGTACGCGGAGACGTGCGGAAGAAGCGCGCCGCGGTTCTTCTCGGGGTCCTCAGAGTCGTCCGACGAGTGGTCCGAGTCGTCCTCCTCTTCCGAACGAACGTCTTCCTCCGAACGGGCTTCTTCTTGCGAACAGGCTTCTTCTTGCGAAGGGGCTTCGTCCCCCCTCGCGTCGTCCCCCCTCGCGTCTTTTTCCTCGGGGTCTTTTTCCTCGGCGCCCGGGTCTCTTTTCCTCCGTCCCTTTCCTCGCCTGTCCATCGCGGCGAGCAAAAGCGCCGCGCCGTACGCGACGACGGCGAACATCCCCGCGCGCTGGTCCGGCCTGTGCAGCGCGGCGCGCTGCCACCAGCACAGCCTCGCCGCCTCGACGACGTCGTCCCTGAGCGTCGCTCGCGCCGCGCGGAGCTTCACGAGGAGCTCGTTCGCGGGGGTGGTACTCGCGCGCATCTCCGCCGACGCCGTCGCCAGGCGCGCGTTCGCCTCGACGATGGCGTCCCGCGCCGCCTCCGCCTCCGCCGCGGACCGAGCGGACCGCGCCGCCGCGCTGCTCGCCTCGTCGCTCCCGTCGCCGCCCTCCCCCTCGTCGTCATTGTCGCGGCTGTGGTTCATCCGCTCCTCCAGCGCCTCCGTCGTCCGCGTCGCGAACTCGTCCACCGCGCTCTTCATCGTCGCGCGCGTCGACTCGGCGACGTCGCGCGCCGCCTGCTCCGCCTTGCGCAGGCGCGAGCTCGCCGCCTCCAGCTGCTGCGCCGCCTGGATCTGGGTCTGGAGCTGGTACGCCGCCGCCTTGAAGTGCGCGCTCGCGCCGAGGTGGTACAGAAGCTGCGCCGCGTCCCACAGGCGGGGAAGCGGAAGCGCCGCCGACGCCGCCGCGCCGTCCGCGGGGAAGCTCCCGGGGTCCATCCCGCACGCGCCGAGCGAGTCGGCGACGCGGTCGCGGCCGAGAAGCGCGAGAGACGAAGGGAACGACGACGACGACGACGACGAGGAGGCACCCGAACCCTCCTCCTCGCCCGGTCGTTTGAAGCCGAGCGACGCGTCCGTTAAGGGCCGCGCGACGCGCTTATACGGTTCGACTCGCAGCGCTTCCGCGTCGCGTTCGCGCGGGTACGTCTTGTCGGCGTAGCTCTGGCCCCCGCCGAACAGCGGCGCGTCCGACGCCCTTCCGAGCGAGTCCCAGAACGTCTCGGGCGGGGGTCGGGCGAGGGCGCTCGACGGGTCGAGGCGCTCCGCGTGCGGGTGGAGGAGCGCGATCAGGGCGAAGTACGCGCTCGCCAGGACCGTCGGGTCGGAGTGCCCCGGCGCCGTCGAGGGGGGCGGAACCCCGGGCGCGCGCCGCGCGTCGCTCTCGTTCTTCTTCGCCAACCAACGGAGAAACGTCGTCAGCGCCGTGTCCGACTTCGCGAGCGCGCGAGCGCGAGCGGAGTCCGAACCGGCGGGGTCGCCCGCGAAGCCGCCGTCGGGGTCCTCCGCGTCTTCCTCGTCCACCTCGAAGCTCTGGTCGCGGAGCGCGGCGCCCGGGTCGCCCGCGGCGGCGGACGCCGCCGTCGCCGCCGCCGTCGCCGCCGCCGCGCGCCGCGTCGAGCGCTCGCAGCGTCGCGCCGAGCTCGCGCGTCGTCACGAACCCGTCGCCGTCGGCGTCGAACATCTTGAACACCTGCTCCGGCGCGAGAGAGAGAGGGCCTCAGCATCATCCCCGACGCCGTCGGCGCGTCGAACAT
>MDSW01100796.1_pt1 | contig 14209 bp, 24 predicted proteins | sample 811171 | NCBI WGS metagenome assembly MDSW01 (sample SAMN05326641, study PRJNA326480) | marine metagenome | isolation source: seawater | place: Atlantic Ocean: North West | collected 2012 | reverse complement strand
TAATATGTTTTTACAAACATATCTAAACAAAAAAATCTTATTGTATTTATTATTAAAAAATTTATTTCATATTTGTCAAAATTATTAATATGAAGTATGATTTTGGACTAGTGGGGTTAGGAGTTATGGGAAGAAATTTTATTTTAAATGTAGCTGAAAATGGATTCTCTTCAATTGGTTTATCTTCAAATCAAAATGCTATTGATCTCTTAAAAAAAGATGGAAAGTCTTACGAGGTAGATGGCACATTAGATGATAAAGATTTTATTTTAAGATTAAAGAGACCAAGGAAAATAATGCTGCTAGTGCCTGCAGGAAATCCAGTAGATTCTGTTATAGATAGGTTTCTGCCTTACCTTGAAGACGGAGATATTATAATTGATGGTGGAAACTCTCATTATGATGATACAGACAGAAGATTTAAGTTTCTAAAAGATAAGGGTATCAATTTTATAGGTGCTGGGGTATCAGGAGGGTCAAAGGGAGCTAGAATAGGTCCCAGTATTATGCCTGGGTGTGATAAGGATATTTATGAAGAAATTAAACCAATTTTTGAGTCTGCTTCTGCAAAAGTAAATGGTGATCCATGCGTTACATACCTAGGTAATACTTCATCTGGACATTATGTTAAAATGATTCATAACGGGATAGAGTATGCGATAATGCAATTGATTTCTGAAAATTATCATGTCCTTAAGTATGGATTAAACCTTGATAATAATAATATCCATAGTGTATTTAAGGAATGGAATGAAGGTCTACTGAACTCTTATCTTGTAGAAATTACTAGAGATATCTTTTTAGCAAAAGATAATGATTCGGATAATCATATTGTTGATCTAATTTTAGATAAAGCAAAGCAGAAGGGTACAGGTAAATGGACTTCCCAGAGTGCCATGGATTTGGGTGTAAGTATTCCGACTATAGACTCTTCAGTATCAATGAGAATTATATCTTCTTTCAAGGAGATGAGACTAAAAGGTGAGAAAATATATGGAAAACTCAATATATCTGATAAGTCAATTTCTGTTGAAGATGTTGAGAAATCACTCTTATTCAGTTTTATTATATCCTTTGCTCAGGGTTTATCTCAGTTAAAGATAGCTTCAGAAGAAAAATCTTATAATCTTAATTTTGAAGAAATATGTAAAATATGGCGAGGAGGTTGTATTATAAGGGCTAAACTTCTTGAAAATTTTATGAATGCTTTTAGAAAAGATAAAAATTTAGAAAATTTATTATTTGACAATGATATTTCAGAAATTATAAATAGTGTAATAAGTTCTTCTAGAAAAGTATCTGTTTACTGTATAAATAATGAGATACCAGCTCATGGACTATTATCATCTATAAGTTATTTTGATTCATTAAAAAGTGGGAGGTTACCAATGAATTTAGTCCAAGCTCAAAGAGATTGTTTTGGTGAACATACTTTTGAAAGAATTGACAAAGAAGGAACCTTTCACTATGATAATTGGCAATAGATCTAATTTTTAATAATTATCAATAATTTATATTTTTGCAGTATTATGAAAAAAATATTATTTGTAGCTATCTTATTCTTATCTTTTAATTCTTTTTCAAACATAAGGTTAGATTCTGTCTGGATTTCTCCCACCTCATATTATTTATCAAAAGGAAAGATAACAACATTACTTAATCAATCTCAATATAAGAATTGGATTGCTGGAGGGGTAAATAATCTCTCACTTACTTTAATTCTAGATTATGATTTTACATTGAAAAAAGGTGATTTAGAATGGATTAATAGACTTGATGGAGCTTATGGTCTAGTAAAAAATCAAGATGAAGATATAAAGAAGAATGAGGACAGACTTGAACTTTATTCACTTTTAGCACTTAAAAACAAAGGTAGATGGTCCTATTCTGCTGTTTTTAATTTAAAATCTCAGTGGTCAAATGGTTATGATTATGCCCCATTACCTAGTGGTGTTATAGATAGAACGCTTACAACAAAATTTTTATCTCCCGCATACTCTCAAGTGGGAGTGGGTATGTTTTATAAAAGAGACGATAATTTCTGGTTTAATTATGCTTTATTATCAGCAAGATATATTCGTGTAAATCCTGTATTCACAGAGTCATTATTGGACGGAGAAAATTATTTTGGAGTTGAGAAGGGTAAGTCTGGTAGATTTGAGGCAGGAGGTATAATTTCAGCATATTATAAAAAAGAAATAATGAAGAATATGCACATGGAAAATAAACTTAATTTATTTCAAAATTATTTAGAGGATCCATTAAATATTGATGTTGACTACACTCTAAGTCTCGAGTTCACAATCAATCAGTTTTTCTCGACTAATATATTAGTTCAGATATTATACGATGATAACGCAATTCCTGAAATACAACTTAAAGAGGTATTTGGTGTTAGTTTCAATGTAAACTTCTAAGTTCAGAATATTTATTTTTTGTATATTCATATATGTTTTTAAAATTTATACTTTTTATATTAATTAATTTGTTATCTCAAGCTGATAAAATTTCACTATTTAATGGAAAAAATTTAGATGGATGGAAAATTTATGGTACAGAAAAATGGTACGTAGATAATGGAGAGCTTATTTGTGAAAGTGGTCCTGATAAAGAGTATGGGTACTTAGCTACAATTAATGAATATAAGAATTTTATATTAAATCTAGAATTTTATCAAGAATCTGATGGAAATAGTGGAGTGTTTTTTAGATCATCAATTGAAGGGGTCATAATATCTGGTTGGCAGGTGGAAGTAGCTCCTCCCGGTAATGACTCAGGTGGAATATATGAGTCGTACGGAAGAGGATGGTTAGTGAAACCAAAACCTGAATATGATAATATAATTAAAATGCAGAGCTGGAATTCAATGAAGATAATGGTAGATGGAGATAATGTTAAAACCTGGATTAATGGTCAAGAAATGATAGATATTACTGATCCAGTTATAGGAAATGCAAATGGATCAATTGCTTTACAAATTCACGATGGGGGCGGGATAAAGGTTAGATGGAGAAATTTGGAATTGACACCAATTAATTAACAATTACAGTCTTCTGATTTTAAAAAATCAAGAAATACACATGCTTTTTCATTAACTAAATTATAACTAAAGGGGTATTCCTTTTTAGATATGCTGTCGTATGGTTCAATCTTATTAATCTTATATCTAACATTTGCATCTTTAATTATATAGGTCCCATCAAGATTTTTATTATTAAACTTAATATAATGGTAGTCGTTCATCAGAGAATCTTTAAGGTCTATGTCTGGAAGGTATGCGTAATCTAACTTAATTGTAAAAAAGCCCTCAAAAAGATCAATTTCATGAATATTTTCTTCAATGAAATCACAATTTTCATAATCTAAAATAAGGGAATCTTCTTCTGATACTGAATCACATGATAAGTAAGAAAAAATAAAAAATATATAGATGCTTCTCAAAAGTTAACTATTTGAACTTTATCTTGAAATAGAGGATAATAATTGCACATGTGCCAACAAAGAAATTAGCAGCAATGATTGCAACGTCTTGCTTTGTGAATGCATATGTTAACCAGACTATATTACTTAACAAAATAATCAGAATCATAGATAATGATAGATCTCTAGCGGATTTTAGTTTCCATGTTCTATATACTTGAGGGAAAAATGTAACACCAGATAAGAATGCTCCAAAAAGACCAATTAAATCTATAGTATCCATTTCTAAATGTTTTTATGAACATATAACGATTCATATACTTTTTTGTTCAGCGCATCTCTCCATATAATTCTAAGTTTATATCTTTTGATAACGTGTGTTTTGTTCTCAATATATTCTCTAATTATCTTACATTTAATCATTCTTAAACGTATAATATAATTACGAAAATCAAAAGTAAAATTGATTATTTAATAATATTTATTGATAAAAATAAGGATCTGTACTAAAGAAATAATCAGACTCCTCCTTTGTATGAGTTTTTTCGTGAATTACCTCAAAAACTCTTTTGGGATACTTTATAGTTTCTTTTGAATTTATTTCATTTTCCATTCTGAATAGGCTCAGTATCAGGCATTAGCTTATTAAGTATTGTATATACAGGACAAAATTTAGTTATAGGACTTAAAATTTGTAGTACAGCTACAGCAAGTGCAATATATATATAATTAAAGCCAAACTCATTTGTAAGTAACATAGAACCAATGTAGAGTAGTCCTACAATTCCGTCATGTACTCTAACTTTTATTATGTCTCTTTCAGATCTAATTGTTCTCATAGTAGTTTTTTTATTAATATAAATACATTAATTAAGATTTCAAATAAATCAATATTATTAAATTTTATTAGAAAAAAAATAATGAAAATAATCAGATATCTAAAAATACTTCGCCAATTATGTAACCTAAAAGTATACCAATACCGAAGTAGAAGAGAATATATAAAGCTGTTTTTAATGAATCGTTCATATCAACTATTATCAATCTATAAAGATCATTTTAAATATCAAAGAAAAAAGGAATTATTAAACAGAATCATTTTTGCACAGTTCTTTTAGATTCTTTATGTTACTTTCCCACTTATTACCATCAAAATACTCAATTCCTTTAAAATCCCTTACTTTATATAATGCTTTTTTCCCATAACAAGTTCCTAGATATATAAAACTCATTTTATTTTTTTTTGCATAAAAGATTACCTTTTCCATAATAAACTTTCCGATTGGGAAGTCATTTAAATATTTTACATCATAAAATGAGAACCAGTAGTGCATTATGTTTTTATTATGATATACTAAAACGTACCCAATATCTATACCATCTATAGAAAATTTAAATATTTTATTATAATTATTACGACTAATTATCAAGTCTAGTCTCTCTAATGAAAGTGGTTCATTGATAAACCTTTCTTTTGAATAGTTAATACAAAATTTTTTAAAGTCTATGCTATGATCAAAATCTTCCTTATCAATAAGTTTAACTTTAATATTAAACTTAGATTTTACACTTTTAATTATTCTTTTATTTTCAGATAATCTCTCATAATCATCTAGGTTTATTCTAATACTTCTAGCCATATAATAAACTTCATTGGAAGCATTAATATTTCCAGTATATGGTAAAAACCCCATAGAAAATGCTTTTTCTATATTATCTGAATTATCTAGTACACAATTGACAGAGTATCCAAATTTATAATCTTTGTATTTGATACTATCTTCAGTAAATAAATATTTCATATTATTATTGACAGTTCGCGAATATATAAAACATAGTGTATAATTATTATATCATTTTAAAAATAAAGGTGATGAAACCGAATAAATCTATTAACGTTCTAAGAATATGAAATTATTTTATACATTATTTTTAATTTTTTTCAGTTTTATGGCTTTTTCTCAAGTTGAACAACAAAAATATATCGTGATTAATAATATTGATGAAGTGGAGATAAGAAACTATCCACCTGCTATTTATGCTTCAGTAACACTAGATCAAACAAACAACAATTCACTATTCAGAATTTTGGCAGGGTATATTTTTGGTGGAAATAATGATAATCAGAAGATTGCAATGACTGCTCCTGTTCACATGGAAGAAATTAACAATGGTACAAATGAGTCAGTAACTATGAAGTTTGTAATGCCTTCTGAATTTGATCTTAATGATCTTTCTAAACCTGATGACCCAAGAATAGAAATGTTCAAATCAGATGAAAAAAAGTATGCTGCTATATCATATTCAGGATATAATAATCAAGATAAGTTTATTAAGTATTCACAAAAATTAAGGGATGCTCTTTTAGAAAATAACCTTTCATTCACTGATAATCCTATTTATTTAGGATATGACGCTCCTTATAAGTTTTGGAATAGAAAAAATGAAGTGTTATTTGAATTAAATGACTAATGTTCAAGTAAAGTCTCTCTCATAAATTTTCTTGCAAAATCAAATGATTTTTGCCTACTTTTAGGATTTCCTCCATAATTTACTCCCCTCGAAACACAAAACATAAACCCTATCTTTTGAAGAAAAGAATTTGACATAGGGATATTAAAATAATTCATCAAAACATCACCATCTTCAGTAAGTTTAAATAGACAATCACTAAAGTTATATGCGTTTTCATTTCTTATAACAGGTGAATCCTTATCAAATGAATGATGAGAATCTTCATATATAGTTAAGTTAATATTAGAGTTATCTTTTAATTTTTTAACAAATTCTTCACATGGTTTTGCAGGTGTCCAGTTATCTAATTCTCCAATAAGAATATGGATAGGGGAGTCTGAGAATTGAATATTTTCTGGTTCAAAAAAGCAGGGTGGATAAAATGCAAGATGAGATTTAAATTTAATATTTTTATTTATGGCATTATTAATAGGTAGCCATGCAGAAAATAATGTTACTCCACCTCCCAAGCTCCATCCAGTTATAGATATTCTATCTCTATCAATTCTAGGATGTTTTGAAAGAACTTCAAATGCTCTGTAAGCATCTAAAATAATTGCTGCAATTGTAACTTCATTTTGAGTGCCTACGGTTGAAGTAATTTCTCTACTTTTAAAGCTATTTAATTCAAAAGTAGCTATTCCCATTTCCCTATACATTTTGAGGTATTCAAAATGATGATCAGCCCAACCAAGACTTCCTGCAACTCCGATGACTAGAGGAAATTTTTTATTTACGTTTTCATTGTCAACAGGTAATTTAAGTTTTCCTGATACGTTTTGTTTTTCCTGTAAATCAAGATTTTCAATTATATCGTTTAAAGAAAAAGGATTTGCACTTTCAAATTTAATTATCTCTTGATGACTTTGGGATGATATATTATTTAATGATATAAGTAAAAGAAATATTGAATAATAGAATTTCATTCTGATAATTTAATATTATATAGGGTTAATATTTAGAAATTTCTCTATAAAATCAATTTTAATTTGATATCTAACAATAAAAAATGAAATAATAAATAGTATAAAGAGGTATAAATCTTTTAAATATTTTGATTCAAAATTTATAATATTTTCTCTGTATTTTGTCAATGACATAAGTTTAAAAATTACCCAAAGGGATAACCATATAATTATATTTACTTTCAAAGCCTCAAAACTAATTTGGTCAATAAATGACCTTATATAATCTATCATTTTCTAAATTTTGGTAAAACATATTCAAAAAAGAAGGCCGTTAGACAACAGATTCCCATAGTAAGTAAATATCCCTCTTCATCACTAATCCCCATATAATTATCTCCTAAATGAGAAGTTGAGAATATTATTCCTGTAAAAAGTAGAAAATAATAAAAAAGTTTTTTTAACATATCTACTAATTTATTTATCATTTATACTGTCATTTATTTCATCATAATGATATATCTCATGTCGATTAATAGAAGTCTTTGAATATTCTATCATTGATTTAGCAACAATTTTTGCGTTAATCGGTCTGTACATTCTTGGCATCAGAAAAGAAAATAATGGCATAATGTATTGAGCAATTCTTTCACCAATTCTAAATTCTTTTCTTTTTCCTAATAGGAGAGAAGGTCTGAAAATATACGTTGAAGATATATTTTTTTTAATAATATCATTTTCTATTTCTCCTTTTAATTTAAGATAGAAGCTATTCCCTTTTATGTCTGCTCCTGCAGAAGAAACTATTAATATTCTATCTACTTTACATTCTTTACATGCCATAGCTATATCTATAGGTATCTGATAATCAATTTTCCTATATTCATTGTTGTCGCCATTAACTTTTGATTGTGTTGTCCCAATACAAATAAAGACAGATGTAGAGTTTTTAACTACTGATAAAATTGACTGGTAATTACTAAAGTCAATATTATGATTAATGATATTTTCTTCTTTGAAAGAAATATCTTCTCTAGAGCAGACTTTTATATTATCATAATAGGTATCGTTTTTTAAATAATCAACTAAGTGAGATCCAATTAGTCCTGTTGATCCAAAAACTGAAGCAGTTCTTTTATTTGACATTCTAATTTTTGAAAATATTTATAAGGTTTATATCCTCTGAAGGCATTACCTCCGTAATATCTGTATTATAATTATTAATTAAATTATAGAAATCATCTACATTGATATTAAAAACTTCCTCAAACTTATTTTTCCAGTTTCCATCAGTTGGATTTGTTTCCCAAAAATCTTTAAGAATTAATCTAAGAGACTCCTCCTCAGTATAGTTAGATTTTTGTAACTCCTTTGATAATACTAAAAACATAAAGACAGAAGAAGCATAATTCATATCTACATTAGAAGATGAATTGAATTTTTCATAAATAGAAGGGTTTGTCTTGACCGACTCATCAATCTCTGTTTGAGCTTCTAAGAAATAATTTGAATCATAATAATATTGAATATATAGAGACTCAAATGTTGCTGCTCCACCTTCACTCATCCACTTAAGTTCTATATCTCCTTCAAAGAATTTTTTTGATAAAGACATTTGGTAGACGTGAAAATATTCATGTGCAACTACAGAAAACCTATGCATTGAGTTCCAGGTGAATTCTTCATTATTTATTTCCAATACCATGAATCTTCTTTTATCATTTCCACATATGCAAGCACCTGATTGATTTCCAATTTCACTTTTATAGGGTGAAGAAACATTATCATTCCATGCGTATACATCTAATTCATAGAAATAATCATGAGCTTTTACTGGAATTAATTGATTTAAATTATCCATTATAATACCGAATTCATTTTGCCATGAATCATTTAGACTGTTATGAATATTGAGATTGAATTTGAATTCGTCTAGATTAACAACTTCAGACTCTTTATCACATGAAGAAATCAATACTAATAATAATAAAATAGATATATTTCTCATTAATTATAATTTATTTAAATAGAGGAGCTATTTATTTTTTTTAAAATGCTTTTTTAACCTACTACCTCCTAGAACAAAATAAATAATGCTTAATATTAAAATCCATTGAGAAATAAAAGAAGAGTTAATCTCTTCAGGAATATTAAAATATACGATTATACAAATAATACCCAGTGATAAATAAAGATATGAGATAGTTAATAGATTATACATAACAAGTCAAATTTTGATAATATAGTAAATATAAGATTTTATAAATTATATACCCTTATATAATCAATCATCATCATCTGAGGAAAAACAGTATCATTATTTGGATCACCTGAAAAGTTACCTCCAACTGCTAAATTCATTATAAAGAAATGTTTTCCGTGAAAGGGATCGTAAACACTTCCAGATTTGATATCAATAATATGATAACTTTTTCCGTTTAGTTTTGTTTCTATATAATCATTAGTCCAAATTAACTCATAAATATTAAAGTTATCAGATAGTGACTCTGTCAAAGTAATTGTGTTTCCGTATTCAGCATGATTACCATCATGAGACCAATGATTTGTTGATTTATTTGTTCTATTATTGACGTGAGATTTAGGATTAGCACCTGCGTATTCTAATAAATCAATTTCACCACAAGAGGGCCATCCTACATCAGGAAAATTAGCTCCTATTGTCCAAAAGGCAGGCCACATACCTTGACCCCAAGGTCCCTTTATTCTGGTTTCTATTCTCATTCCTGGGCCAATAGTTACTTTGCCTTGAGATGTCAGTCTTGATGAGGTTATACTACCATCTCTCTTTCCAATAGATCCTGATTCGTTCTTAGCTGTTATTATCAAGTTACCATCAATAACTTTAGTATTATTTTGTGTGTATAACTGCCATTCATTATTTCCCCACCCATTATCTCCATATCCTGTTTCAAAGTTCCAATTATCTAAATTCAATGATGATCCATTAAATTCTTCATTCCAAATACATGATTGGCAAGATTCATCTTCTGGGTTGTCAATAATAGAGGGTAATGGTTCTTTTGTTGAACAGGAATAGATTAAAAACAAAAAAAATAAATATTTAGAATTATTCAATTAGCTATGTTTACTTTAAATTTTATTCCTTTTATAGTCATTTCAATATTAATTAAATTCAACTTTAAATTGAAAACTTCTTAGTTTATATTTTCTAGTAACTGGTCTAATTCAAATTTTGAGAATTTTCTAAATTTTCCAATCTTTAAGTTTCCAAGATTAATATTAATAATTCTAGTTCTGATCAAATTTTTTACTTTATAGTCAAATAAACCGCACATTTTTCTAATTTGTCTATTTAAACCTTGAGTTAGAATTATTTTAAAAGAGTAATTTGTGATTTTTTTAACCTCACATGGTTTAGTTTTTGTTTTTTTTAATTTAACTCCTTCAGAAATATTTTTTAAAAAATTTGAGGTTACTTTTTTATTAACATTTACTAGATATTCTTTCTCGTTATTATTTTCTGATCTAAGGATTTTATTTACAATTTCACCGTCATTAGTTAAAAATATTAGTCCTTCGCTGTCTTTATCTAATCTGCCAATTGGAAAAATTCTAGAAGGGTAGCCTATAAAATCAATTATATTATTATTTATATTTTGGTTTGTGGTACATTCAATACCTACAGGCTTATTGAATATAAGATATATAGATTTCTTTTTTTTTCGTGGTTTAAAAATTAACTCACCATCTATTCTAATTTCATCATTTGATCCTACTTTTAGACCTAATTTAACATTTTTGCCATTTACAGTAATTCTTTGGTCCTCAATCAATTTGTCAACACCTCTTCTTGAGTAAGATCCTTTCTCACTAAGAAATTTATTAATTCTTATTAATTCGTCTTTACTCAACTTCTAACTTCTTATAAAATGTTTCTTTTGCTTTTTTAGAGTATTTTGAAGGATGCTTTTCAATTTTTTCTTTTTGATGTTTTAAGTGAGCCCTCTTTCTTTTTTCTAATGTTTGAATAACATCTTTTGTTTCCTTTCTTTTCTTTCTGGCCAAGAAAGATTTAAACATTCTCAATACCTTTTTCATAAAATTTAATTTTTATTTTAAAATAATATTATTCATTTAACCACTTAGCCTTTTTTATAGCATGAATTAAATTTTTTTCGTTTAGTTCAACCCAACTATTAGTGTATATTTCTGCTTTTAATAACTTATCAAAATGAATATCTTCAAAGCTACAGAACCACTCACTTGTGTCAGATCCTAAGTCTTTGTTTGTTTTTTCCATTTTTTTAATATCAGAAAGATCCAAACCTGAAACATGGACATAGTCTTTCCAATTTAGGAATCTAATCTTATTAGAATCAGCAACATATCTTACCCAACCAATAGCAAGTAATTGTTCTTCGAAAGAATTAAATTGCTTGAACTTTCCAGTCTCTTGATTTATAAATCCTTTAAATGCACTAGTTTCATATTTATTGTTTCCTGAAAACCAAAGTGCAGGTTTTAAACCATTATCTTGATCTGCTTTCTGAACCTTTAGGATCGCATCTTGATTGATTTTATCAATAGCGGTTGAAATATGTGTATAATGATATAATAGCATGATAATAAAATTAGATGTTAATTTTCTTTTAAGAAAGATTTTATCTTACTTCTTAATTTTTATTCAACTTAATATATTTTGTTTTCTTTTAAAGATATATTTTAAAATTTAAATCATAATTTAATAATTAACAGGGGTGACTTTTGATTTAATTTTTTGATTAAGTAAATTTGAGCTCACCTAATTCTATTGTGCAAATAATAGAAGCAGATAAAGCCACCTATGGTAAGGTGGTTTTTTTTTTCTTTATTTTATAAAGCTCTCTTCTTCTCTCTAAACTTTTTTGATGATGATTCTCATTATTTATAATAAATGCTATGATTATTATCGGAAAAATTATACCATAGAAAATATGAAAAAACACTGACATATTTTTATATTCCCAGTGTCCCCCAAATCCATAATATGCCCATAATTCAGCTGAAAGAGATATAAAACCACCTTTATTTCTTTTTAAAAAATGATAGATTTTTCTAATTAACTTTTTCAAGTTATCAATCTAATACTATCTGAGTCTAAAAAAAATAGGTAAGGTTACTTTATTCATCAAAGGATTTTTAATATTATATATTTGTCTAAAAATTATCATAAGTATCCTCAAATGAAAGAAAAATTTATATCATACAGAAAAGTTAAGGAATACATTAAGAATATAAGTGAGAGCATTACAAAATCTAGCTGGAAACCAGATCTAATTATCAGTATAAATAGAGGTGGTTGTGTTCCTGGAATATATTTATCTCATTTAATAGATGTAAATCACGAGGTTCTGACTCTATCTAAAAATAAAAAAACTAATAATTCTACTTACATAAAGAGTGTTATGGGAAAATATAAAGCTATTTTAATTATTGATGATATAAATGATACTGGAAAGACAATGAAGGAAGTATCTGAGATTTATATTGATTTTTTGGATAAATTAAAATTTGCAGTTTTAATTGATAATAAAGCAAGCGAATTCAAGGTTAATTTTTTCAGTTATAAAATTGATAAAAATGTAGATAACTCATGGATTGTCTTTCCATGGGAAAGTATTGACTCTGAATAAAAACTGATGTTTAAAAATATTAATAAAAAACTATTATTTTCTTTAGTTCTCCTCCAGATTTTTATAATAACTATATCTAATTTTTTAGTTTCTATTCCTATTGAAATTTATGGTTTTAAACTCACCTTATCAGCATTTTCATTTCCTTTAGTTGTATTGGCTATTGACTTAACTATTAGAGTATTAGGGAAATCTATTGCAAGGGCAACTATAACTTTGTCTTATCCTCTCGCTATTATTTCTTCCATTTTAGTTTTATTATTTGAAGGTTCAACTCAGTCAGTAGCATTTAGGATAGGTTTTGCTAGTGCCACTGCCTACGGTGTTAGCACATTATTAGATGTATACTTATTTCAAATAATTAGGGAAAGATATAATGCTTGGTGGATTGCCCCATCTATTTCGACAATTTTTGCAAATATTATTGATACATATGTCTTCTTTTTTTCAGCTTTTTCTAATTCCTCAGATCAGTATATGGCCGATAATTGGTTAGAAATATCTGCAACTCAAAGTTTAATAAAAATAATAATTGGTCTATTGTTTTTCCTACCTTTTTATGGTGTGCTCTTAAATTTCATATTAAAGAAATTTAAGAAGTAGTAATCATATTTTAAACTTTATCTTATTTAAAGAGTATTATATATAATAAACTTAATTAATATGAAAAAATATTTTATTTGGGTCTTAGAATTTTGGGGCGATTACTATCCTATAATACTAGCTTTTTTTTCTTTTTTATACTCAGTATCCTTATGGTTTAGTGGTCAAAAATTAGAAGGAATTTTTGTTGGTATCTGGGTTCCTTCAATCTTAGGTTTTTCAGTTGCAATAAGACAAAGGAGAAAAGATAGAAATAATAGAAGATCGTCATGAGTACACCAGTTCCATTTTCTATGTTTGTCATTGGATCAATTGTATTCATACTTTATCTTACAGGATATGTGTATATGATTTTAAAAGCTTCTGAGCAACAGCAGAATGAATTAAAAAAAGATACTGAACTTCAGTCTTATTATAAATCACAAAAAGAGAAAGCAAAAGAATAATTAATACTTTCAAATAAAGTATTTATTCTATACTTAGAATGTTGAATAAGTAAATATTATTCTTAGATCTATTATACTTCACCTTTTTTCCATGCATAAACTAGTGCTAATACAGATGCAGCACTTAATAACATGAAAATAATCGGAGGGTGAGCATTTCCAAGAATAAAATTAAACCAATCTGGAAGTACCCAGCCAAGATGAATTATTGAAAGTATCTTAGCAGCTGTTTGAGCTGACTCCTTGATTTTTATGTTTACTGCAACTAATACTGCAACTAACATGGATATACCAATTACACCGAAAACAAAGTGAATTATCTCCAGAGCTTCTTTTCCTGCATCATTTATACCAGGGAATTGACTAAAAACCATTTCTTCCATCATATCTGGATTAAATGAAAAAAGTACTAACGGTAAAACAGCTAATAAGTCAATTACCGCTGTTATTAAGAAGAGTGTTCTGAATTTGTTCATAATATTTAAATTTTAATTTTTATTAAATTTAGCTAGTAGATTTCAATAATACAAAATGATATATCAGCCTATCTTTTGGATTAAGACTTTCTATATAATTTAAGAAATCCTATTAAACCTAAAATTGAAAATAAACCAAATGGGATATTAATAAGCCATATTTCAGTTGATTTATTAAATAAAAATGAATT
>MDSW01213657.1_pt1 | contig 14210 bp, 17 predicted proteins | sample 811171 | NCBI WGS metagenome assembly MDSW01 (sample SAMN05326641, study PRJNA326480) | marine metagenome | isolation source: seawater | place: Atlantic Ocean: North West | collected 2012 | reverse complement strand
GTGAATCCCTGGTGTTTTAAGTCCTTTGTGTCTACCAATTTCACCACGAGGGCACGTCGTTGTTTTTGTTGTTAATGTTAGTATATTAATACACAAGAGTTTTGAAGAAGTAAAAATAATTAATTTTCCGATTCTATTTGATATTTTTAACAACAATATCAGCTAATAGTTTTGCTCCACCTTTATTTAAATGCTCATCATTTAAAAAATATAGTTCACTGACCCAGTTTTTATTAGTTTTTTTATAATTGATAAATTCAGGAATAGCATTAATCAATTTACAATTATTACGTTCACATAATTTTTTGCCAAAATTTGTCCAGCTGAATTCTTCTTCTCCTTTAAGTAAAGTTTCTCCCCATGGGTATATTACAAGATAAAATTGCGAGTTATTAGCTTTTGCAATTTTTGAAATATTGGATATTTTCTCATTTACCTTTTTCAATCCTTTTATAAAATCACCTTTTTTCCAAAATCTTTGATCTAAATTTTCAAGTTTAGTGTAAGTGTAATTTCCTTGCATACTCATTTTAATTTTTAAATTATTTTGATTATTTAATATATTGCTTTTTGCTTTACTTCTTAGATTTCTTAGATTGTAATTGACTAAAGCAGCTATTTCTTGAGTTAATTTAAAGTTTTTTTCTAAAAATTTTTTTTTGTTATCGATATTTTTAGCCCAGTGTGGTTTGCCTTCAGGTCTTTTTGGAATACCGTCCTTATCATCTATCCACCTTCTAGCTTCATCTCTAACGTCAGATAAATCAAGAAACAAAATTATTTTATTTGGGATAATATTTTTTTTTATTGCCTCTTGTAATTTATATAAATGTACTGATGGTGCATAAGATCCTACACCAAAATTATATACATTATAATTTTTCATTTTTTTTTCGATAATTCCTGCATAAGTATTTTCATACTCTAGCCCTACTCCAAAAGTCATAGAGTCACCAAAAATAAGAATATTTTTGTAGCTTTCGGTCTTTATTGTTTTTTTTCCAATTCTAAGACCAAATTTATCTGTATATAAATTTGTTGTAGGAAATCCTCTTTTAAAACGTTCCCGTGTTTGGCAATTTTTTTTAAGAAAATAAAAATATCCTTTTTCATAGGTTTTGTAATCATAACACTGAGTGCTTCTTAAGATAGTATTGCTGAGTAAGACATCAATAGAAATATAAAATGTAAAGATTAAAGATAATGTTAAAAAATAAAAAATTCCTTTTTTTATCATTATATTTTAAAATATTGCGTAGATAAATGGAGCCACAGTAGATCCTTGGCCCATTACAATTAAAAACCCAAAAAGCCCAAGAATAAAAAAAATTGGATAAAGCCAAAATTTTTTTCTTTCTTTTAAAAAAAATAAAAATTCTTTTAAAAAATCAATCATTTTTTTTTCCTAAAAAAATATATAGTCCTCCTTCTCCGCCCTGTCTATTAAAAATCATAGAGATTTGTGCAAGTATTCGATCAATTTTAGAGGCTTCTTTTCCTTTTTTAAAAAGAGAAGAAATATCTTGATTATCTTCTTGATTATTAAAATAATCACAACTTGGAAATGAATTAAAAAAAATAAGATTGTTACTTTTAAAATTAATCAGAACTTCATCAAAAGTGTGCGATCTTTCTACAGGATGTCTATACTGATCTTTAATCCAAGCATCTATTTTTTTTGTGGACTTCTTATCTGTTTTTCTTAAGACTGGATCAAAAATCATTAAAAATTTTTTTCCAAAAATTTTATACATATACTTTCTAAAAATTGTTCTTATTCTTCCAAATTTATTGTAAAGACCAACTAAGATTATTCCATTTTTTTTTAAAGATTTTGTAATTTTTTTCAGCGCTTCGAAAGTATCTTTCGTATGATGTAAAACACCATTACATAAAATAATATCAAAATATTCCTCTTGGAAATGTTCATCAAATATGTCTCCACAAACAAAATTAACATTCTTAATTTCATTTTTTTTTGCAAAATCTGCTCCAGTTTTTAGTGAACTAAAATTTGCGTCGAATGCGGTAATCTGATTATTGTTTCCTATGCTTAAATAATTAGAAAGTTGACAAGTTCCTGCACCAACCTCTAATATTTTTTTGTTGTAACCAATAAATTTTTTTAATTTTGAAGTAAAAAGATTTTTATTACCTTTTTCCAAAATAGAAATTTTATTATCAGAAATCTCATAATTCGGAAATGGGTCATCTTTATAAAAAGAAATTACCTCGCTTGTAGTAAAGTCTGATGAATTAAAAATTTTTATGCCATCTTGAATAGAATAATTATCTTTTTTAAGCATCTTTTGTTTTTATTATGTTTATTAAACTTAATATTATTGAAAAATTATATTTCATTTATATTATTAATTAAACGATATAAAATAATTAAGGTAAATGAAAAAAATCTTAATATACAATTCTGGAGGTGGTTTAGGGGACTCAATTCAATTGTTCTCTCTAATAATTAGTTTGAAAAACCATTTTAGAAAAGCAAAATTTTTTTATTTGGGTGCTCATACAAATCACTTTAACGGAAAATTAAAGGAGTATAACATTAAACTCGATACCTTTGATATAGGTTTAAAATATTTTGGTTTTAGATGGTGGCATTTATTATACGTAAAAAAAAAGATATCTGAAAAGACCCACAGTAAATTTGACCTTATAATTGACTTACAAACTAAATTTCGAAATTCCTTAATCCTTAAAAGAATCCCTCATAACATGTTTTATTCTAGGACTTTTAATGGCCTTTTTTCTTCAAAGAAAATTAAAACAATGTCAGAAGATCATTTAGAGAATTTAAGTCTGTTTATTGAGGAGGATGTAATTGAGTTAGAATTTAAAGTAAAAAAATTACCAAAAGAAATTTTAACAGAAGCAAAAAGACTTCTTCCTCTTTCTAAATATGTAGGTTTCTCAATTACACAAGGAAATGTCTACAGAAAAAAAAGTTGGTCTATATATAAATTTATTTCTTTAGCAAACAAAGTCACTAGCATTAATAAGACTCCAGTTTTTTTTATTGAGAAAGATAAAATTGATATAATTGAAAAAATAAAAAATCAGGTACCCTCAGCAATATTTCCCGAACTAAAAACAAAAATGGCCTGTCCGGCTCTCGTAACCGCTTTAGCATCAAGATTAGATACAGCTGTTTCAATTGATAATGGCATAATGCATATGATGGCATTAGCAAATATTCCTATGATAGTTTTATTTGGTCCGACTGACTCAAAAAAATTTGCTCCAAAAAACAAATTTACAAAAATAATTGATAGCAAACAAAAGTACAAATCGAAGGATATAAATTCTATAGAGGTAGATGAGGTTTTTAGTTTAATTTAAATTTTTAAAATTTTAATTTTTTTTGAATAAGCGAGTGTAAGTAATTCTTTGTGGACTTTTTTCAGTTTTGTTGTAGATGTAGATCTTGAAACAATAGATACTCCAATCTTACCAAGTCTGAAAAAAGGATAACTGCCAATTTCTACGTGCTTTTTATTTTTTTTTTGAATGATGCCCAATTTTTTAGAAATATTACTTTCTACTGTAAATAAATTAATTGTTTTACTATGAATTTTTAAGCCCCCAACTAAATATTTTTTACAATTTTCAATCATCGAATTTAAAATTGATGGGACCCCGGGTAAAGAAAAAACGTTTTTAACAATAAAACCAGGTGCAGCACTAGAGGGATTATAAATAAGTTTTGCACCTTTAGGCATTTTTGCCATTTTCTTTCTACCATCATTAAATCTTTTTTTACCGTAATAGTTTTCTAAAATTCTAAAAGCTTCATTATGAAATTCATATTTTAGTTTAAAAGCTTTAGCTATAGATTGAGCAGTTATATCATCATGTGTTGGTCCTATACCACCTGTAGTAAAAACGTAATTAAATGTTTTTGACAAAGTAATAATATTTTTGACAATTACTTTTTCAACGTCAGGTATTATTCTGACTTCTTTGACTGATATACCGCATTTAATATTTAGCCAATTTGCAATAAATGCTACATTTTTATCCTTAGTTCTTCCTGATAATATTTCGTTACCAATTATTAAAATTGCTGCATTTACTTTTTTGTTTTTTTTCTTCATAGATAAATAACCATACATGAACTTTGAAAATATATTAATACCAGGTCAATTCATTAAAAGATATAAACGTTTTTTTGTAGATGTTAAGATTAACAATCAAATAGAGACTGCTCATTGTCCTAATACTGGATCGATGATGGGGTTATTAGACGTAGGTAATCATGTATGGCTAAGCAAATCATCTAATCCAAAAAGGAAATTAAAATATACCCTACAAATTATCGAGAAGAAAAAGTCAAAAGTGGGAATAAATACTCATTTTACAAATAAAATAGTTTTTAATGCTTTGAAAAACAAATTAATTAAAGAATTTAAATTTATAGACTCAATCCATCAGGAGGTTAAGTTTGGAGAAAACACAAGATTTGATTTTTTGGTTACTAAAGGAAAACAAAAAATATTTATAGAAGTTAAAAATGTTACTTTATCTAGAAAAAAAGGTATTGCAGAATTTCCCGATTCAGTAACAACTAGAGGTCACAAACATATAAATGAATTGTTAAAAGCAAAAAAAAAAGGTTACGGTATTTGTCTTTTGTTTGTAATTCAAAGAGATGATTGTAATAAATTTGTAATAGCTAAAGATATTGATCCTGAATACAACAAATTATTATTAAAAGCTGTAAAAAAAAACCTAAAAATACTTTGCTATGATTGTAAATTTTTTACAAAAGGAATAATACTTAACCGTAAACTAAAAATAAAACTATAAATGAAAGAAAATTATATTGAGAGTTTCGAGAAAACAAGGATTGCAGGTAAAATTGCCGCCAATGCTTTAAACGAGGTTTCTAAAATAGCAAAACCAGGAACTTTAACAGTAGATATTGATAAATTGTGTTATGAATTTTTAAATGATCATGGAGCATATTCTGCTCCCTTGTTCTACAGGGGTTTTCCTAAATCTTGCTGTACATCTGTTAACCATGTTGTTTGTCACGGTATTCCATCTGAAAAAATTTTAAAAGAAGGAGACATTGTTAACGTCGACGTCACGGCTTTAAAAGATGGTTGGCATGGTGATACAAGCAGAACATTTGAAATAGGTGAAGTTTCAGTTAAAGCAAAAAAATTAGTCAAAACTACTCATGATGCTATGATGAAGGCTATACAGATAATAAAAGAAGACATTCATTTGGGAGATATAGGGGCAGAAATACAAAATCATGTAGAGGCTGAAGGTTTTTCAGTTGTTCAAGATTTTTGTGGACACGGTATCGGTAAACAGTTTCATAAAGAACCTAATGTCTTACATTACGGTAAGAGAGGAACTGGGGAGAAAATAAAAGCTGGGATGATTTTTACAATAGAGCCTATGATTAATCTCGGTAATTATGAAACTAAGACTCTAAATGACGGATGGACAGCTGTAACAAAAGATAAATCTTTGTCTGCACAATTTGAACATACTGTAGGAGTAAAAAAAGAAGGGTATGAAATTTTTACATTACCAAAAAAATAATAACAAAATCAATGATTGATAGATACTCAAGAAAAGAAATTAAGAGAATTTGGGAAGACCAAAATAAATATTTAATATGGTTGGACATAGAATTAGCTGCTGCAGAAGCTATGGAAAAATTTAATATTATTCCAAAAGGTGTAGTAAAAAAAGTGCGATCCAAAGCTAAAATTAATGTGAAAAGAATTTTACAAATCGAAGATAAAGTAAAACATGATGTAATAGCATTTTTAACATCGATAACTGAAAAAGTAGGAAAAGAAGCTAAATATCTTCACAAAGGAATGACATCCTCTGATGTTTTAGATACATGTTTTAATCTTCAGCTTAAACAGTGTGGTAAAATTTTATTATCTGATATTGATAAATTATTAATTTCTATTAGGAGACAAGCTAAAAAACATAAATATACTCTGTGTATCGGTAGAAGCCATGGTATTCACGCTGAGCCAATTACTTTTGGTTTAAAGATGATATCTTTTTATCAAGAGTTCTTAAGAAATAAAAAAAGATTAGAAAATTCAATTAAAGAAATCTCGACATGTGCAATTTCAGGCGCTGTAGGCACTTTTGCAAACATAGATCCAAGGATAGAAAGATATGTGGCAAAAAAACTTAAATTAAATATTGAGCCAATTTCTACTCAGGTGATACCAAGAGATAGACATGCTCAGTTTTTTTCTACTCTTGGGATAATTGCTAGTTCAATTGAGAGATTTGCTATTGAGATAAGACATCTACAAAGAACCGAAGTTTTAGAGGTGGAAGAATTTTTTGGTAAAAAACAAAAGGGTTCCTCAGCTATGCCGCATAAAAAAAATCCAATTTTAAGTGAAAATTTAACTGGATTAGCTAGGTTAATAAGATCAAGTGTTATACCGGCCTTAGAAAATGTAGCTTTGTGGCATGAGAGAGATATTTCTCACTCTGCAGTTGAAAGAAATATTGGGCCTGACTCAACAATTGCATTAGACTTCGCTTTAATAAGATTAAGTAACGTTGTAAAAAATTTGAATATATACCCGAAAAAGATGATGAAAAATTTAAATTTAACTAATGGAATTTTTTTTTCTCAAAGAGTTTTATTAGAATTAACTGAAAAAGGTTTTACTAGGGAAGCAGCTTATAAAGTAGTACAAAAAAACGCTATGAGAGCCTGGAGTAAAAATACCTCTTTTTTAAGTAATATTATTTCAGATAAAAAGATTACTGATAAAATACCTGTTAATAAACTCAAAAAATTATTCAATTTCAGTTATCATACTAAAAAAATTAATATAATTTTTACAAGAAGTCTAAAAAAATAGTTATTTAATGAATAAAGGAAATAAATTATACGAAGGTAAAGCTAAAATAATCTATTTAACTAAAGATAAAAATTTAGTCATTCAACACTTTAAAGATGATGCCACAGCATTTAATAATTTAAAGAAAGCGAAGGTTGAAGGAAAAGGAGTTTTGAATAATAGAATTTCAGAGTACATATTAACTAATCTATCTCAATGTGGAATTAAAACTCACTTTATTAAAAGATTAAATATGAGAGAACAACTTATTAAAAAGGCCGAAATTTTTCCAATTGAGTTTATAGTAAGAAATATAGCCACTGGATCTTTAACAAAAAGATTAGGAATACCCGAAGGAACTATTTTAGATAAGCCTTTATTAGAGTATTGTTATAAACAAGACGATTTAAATGATCCTTTAATTTCAAAAGAACATATTTTATCATTTGGATGGGCCTCTGAAAGTGAATTAAAATTTATAGATAAAATAACTTTAAGAGTTAATGATATTCTGAGCGGAATGTTTAGAGCTGTAGGTATTAAGTTAGTAGATTTTAAAATTGAATATGGGAAGGCTTGGAATAAGGATACCGAAAAAAAGGAGATAGTTTTAGCTGATGAGATAAGTCCAGATACATGCAGGTTATGGGATACTAAAACTGAAAAAAAATTAGATAAAGATAGGTTTAGAAAAGATTTAGGGAATATAATTCAGGGCTATCAAGAGGTTGCAAGAAGATTAGGAATAATGCCAGAGGAGACGAATATAAGTGAAGTAAATTTTGGAAAAACTATTCCAATTAAATTCAAAAAAAAATAAATTGAAATTCTCAGTAACAGTAACTCTTAAAAAAGAAGTATTAGACCCACAAGGTACAGCTGTTCAGAATACACTGTCGAGTATGGGAATGACTAGTTTAAAAAATATAAGGCAGGGAAAGTTTTTTGAAATCGAAGTTGACGAATTAGACCAGAATAAAGCACAACAAAAAATTAAAGAGATGTGTGAAAAACTGCTAGTTAATTTAATTATAGAAGATTACAAAATTAATAAATTATAATGAAATCATCCGTTATTGTTTTTCCAGGCTCAAATTGTGATCGTGATATTGCAGAAGCCTTAGAAAAAATGCAATTTAAAAACCAGATGGTTTGGCATAAAGAGTCCTCTTTACCAAAAACAGATTTAATTGTCATACCTGGTGGATTTTCATATGGTGATTACCTTAGATCTGGAGCGATTGCAGGAAAATCAAAGATAATAGATGAGGTTATTAAAGCAGCTAATTCAGGGTGTTTAGTTTTGGGTATTTGTAATGGGTTTCAAATTTTAACTGAAACTGGTTTACTACAAGGAACTTTATTGAGAAATAAAAATCTCAAATTTATTAACAAAGATGTAAATATAAAAGTAATCAATAACCAAACAAGATTCTCCTCAAAATATAAATTAAATGAAGTTCTTAAAATAAATATTGCTCACAATGAAGGAAATTATTTGACTAATTCTAAACACCTTGAAGAATTAAAAAAAGAAAACTTAATTGCGTTCAAATATTGTGACGAGGATGGAAATATTAACGAAAAATCTAACCCAAATGGTGCAATTGATAATATTGCTGGGATATATAATTCAAAAAGGAATATTTTAGGGATGATGCCACATCCCGAAAGAATGATTGATGAAATGATTTCTAACACCGATGGGGTAAATTTATTTTCTAGTTTGATAAACTAATGGAGATTACTGATAAAATTATAGAGTTACACGGGCTTAAAACTGAAGAGTATAAAAGTATTCAGAAGTTGCTTAAACGAGATCCAAATTTATTAGAGTTGGGTATTTTTTCTGCAATGTGGAACGAGCATTGTTCTTACAAATCCTCTAGATTACATTTAAGAAAGCTTCCAACAAAGGGAAAACACGTAATCCAAGGACCCGGTGAAAATGCTGGTGTAATAGATATAGGGGATGACGACGCTATAGTTTTTAAAATTGAGAGCCATAATCATCCATCATACATTGAACCTTACCAAGGGGCTGCGACCGGCGTAGGTGGAATTTTAAGAGACGTGTTTACAATGGGTGCGAGACCAATAGCTCTTTTAAATTCAATTCATTTCGGGTCTCCTTCTCATCCAAAAACTAAAAGTTTACTAAATGGCGTTGTTTCAGGAATTGGAGGTTATGGTAATTGTATTGGTATACCAACAGTTGGTGGAGAAACTAAATTTAATGAAACATATAACGAAAATATTTTGGTTAACGCAATGGCTGTTGGGCATGTGAAGAAAGATAAAATATTTTATTCTAAGGCAAAAGGTATAAATAAATCAGTAGTGTATGTAGGATCAAAAACTGGTCGTGATGGTATTCATGGGGCATCAATGGCTTCAGCAGAATTTGATGAAAATTCTGATGATAAGAGACCTACCGTTCAAGTTGGAGATCCATTTACTGAAAAATTATTATTAGAAGCCTGCTTGGAGCTCATGAAAGATGATTCTATTATTGCAATTCAGGATATGGGGGCTGCAGGTTTAACATCTTCTAGTGTAGAAATGGCATCTAAAGGTTCTTTAGGTATTGAATTGGATTTAGATCATGTTCCTTGCAGAGAGGAAAATATGACTCCTTATGAAATGATGTTGTCTGAGAGCCAAGAAAGGATGTTGATTATTTTAGAAGATGGAAAAGAAAATCATGCTAAAGAAATTTTTGAAAAATGGGATTTAGATTTTGTTATAATTGGAAAAACTACAAATACTAAAAAATTAACTTTAAAGTTCAAAAATAGAGTTGTAGGAGAAATTCCAATAGATGCTTTAGCTGCAGAAGCTCCTCTATATGATAGAGAAAAGAAAAGAAAAAAGAGAGATAAAAATAAAATAAATTTAAAAAGTCTAAAAAAAATTAAACTAGAAGAAGCTTTTATAAAAATTATATCCTCCCCAAATCACTCAAATAAAAAATGGATTACTGATCAATATGATCAAATGGTAATGTGTGATACATTAGAAAGATCGGGATCTGACGCTGCCGTTATTAAAATTCATAAAAAAAATAAGGCAATTGCTATTTCCGTGGACTCCTCAGCAAATTACTGTAAGTCAGAACCAGTAATAGGTGGAAAGCAAATAGTATGTGAAAATTGGAGAAATCTAATTTCTGTAGGTGCTAAACCGATTGCAATAACAAATTGTTTGAATTTTGGAAACCCTGAAAATAAAGAGATAATGGGTGAATTCACCGGATGTTTAGATGGTATTAAAGAAGCTTGCGAATTTTTAAACTATCCAGTCGTTTCAGGTAATGTATCTTTTTATAATGGGACTAGCAAAAAAAATATTTTTCCTACTCCAGTTATAGGTGGCGTAGGTTTAATTAATAAATTATCTAATCCTTTAAATCATTTATTTAAAAAAGAAAATAGTATCATACTTTTAATAGGTAAAACTTTTGGTCATCTAGAACAAAGTTGTTTATTAAAAGAAGTTTATTCAATTGTTGATGGAAGTCCGCCAGTGGTAAACTTATCTAATGAAAGAAATAATGGAGAAGTAATGTTGAAACTTATTAACTCAAATATTGTATTAAGCGCACATGATGTTTCTAACGGAGGGTTGCTAATAGCTTTAAGTGAAATGTCAATGAGATCAAATTTTGGGGCTAAAATACAAAAACCAAAAAAACTATCAAATTTATTTGAATATTTTTTTGGAGAAGATCAGGGAAGATATGTAATTGAAATAGACAAATCAAATCTTAACAAAGCTTCTAAGATATTAAGTGAAAATAATATTTATTTCGAAAATATAGGTTTTACTCAAAAAGATTTCTTTGAAATACAAGGAGAAATGAAAATGAGAAATAAAGAGCTATTTAAAATCAATAATGCTTGGTATAATAAATATTGATGCCATTGCCAATTGAGGAAATAAAAAAACTAATAATAGAGACAATACCTGATGCCTCTATTGAAATAAATGATTTGATGGGAGATAATAATCATTATTCAGCTAAAATTAAATCAAAAATGTTTAACGGATTGAGTAAAATTGAACAACATAAACTTGTTTACAAATCTCTAAAAGGTAAAATGGGTAATGAGCTACATGCTCTCTCAATATCAACGGAAGAGAAATAAAAATGTCAATTACTGAGGATATTAAAAAAATAATTCACGAAAATGAAATATGTCTATTTATGAAAGGAACGCCTGAAACTCCACAGTGTGGTTTTTCAATGGCTGTATCTAATGTATTGAAACATTTAAACGTAAAATTTAAGGGTATTAATGTTTTAGAAAATGAAAATCTCAGACAAGGTATAAAAGACTATAGTGATTGGCCAACTATTCCACAACTTTATGTAAAAGGCGAGTTTATTGGAGGATGTGATATTGTTAAAGAGATGTTTGAAAATGGGGAATTAAAAAAATTACTTGAAAATAAAAAATTAATTTAATGAAAGGTTATATTTACAAAGTTGTAATTTTTGCAATTGCAATCATTATCGTGTTTGAATTTACAATTGGTAAACAAATTAATAACTTTAATCAAAAAATTAACTATTTAACAACAAAAGAAGGAAGAAAAGAAATAATTTTATCCTTAAAAAAGGAAATTAAAAAAGCAAATGAAAAGGAGAATTATTTGGATGAGGAAGAGAGAGTGCTTTTACGAGATTTTATTAATAAAATTAAAAATGAGTTAGAAATTAAAAATTAAGTACACTTAAATACCTTTGCTAAAACTAAATTTTCTTTTGAAAAATTAATTTTTAGCTGATCTTCAAACACTAAATTACAATTATTTGGAATTCCTTTATTAATTGATCTTTCTGATAAAGCAACGTAGAAAGGTCTTTTATTTTTTTTGTGTAAATTTTTAAAATTTTTAAAACAATTTTCCTGATTTCTCATAAAATATTCAATACCGTTATTTCTATTAGAGATCACGCAAGTGGCTTCATCTAATTTTTCACTATTAAGAAAATTAGCAATTTTCTTAGTAGAAACTCCCCAATAATCCAATTCAAAGTTTTTGCTTATGTTTATGAAATTAGTGAAATTATTTAACCAAATATAATTATATGGAAATATTTTAATATTTTGAAAAATAAAAAATATTACTGACAGACTAATTATATATATTCCAATATTCTTTTTTAAATTGAAAATAATTAATAAAGATATAATAAAAATTAATGGGATTAAAAAAATTACTTGTCTCAATTCATCATATAAATGAACTTCAAAAAAAATTAGTAAAAAAATGATTGTAAAAACTGAAACAATTAATGGAGCCAAAATTAATTTATTTTGTTTCTGGTCAAATATTTTTTTTTCCAATAAAGGAAAAAGAGATAATCCTATTAAAATAAAAATTGGTAATTTAAAGAATAACCATATAAATAAATAACTTGAAGGTAAATTTTGAGCCTTCATACATTCACCTAAAGTTATTGTACAAACAGTTTGAACATGTTGGCTCATAAATTTTATTGCATCTAAAAATTTTAATGGATCACTCCAGAAGCTTGGGTAGAAAATATATAAAGAAATACTAAATATAAGAATAAATATTAAAAGATCGCTAAATGCTTTTTTAATAAAGTTAAATAATTTTATATTAAAAATATTTATAAAAAAAATTAAGAAAATTAGGTATTCTATGAAAATTAGAATACCGCTTATTCTAAGTGAGAGAAGATAGGAGGTAAATAGTGCAAAAAAAATTAATGTTTTTAATTTAATCTTTGAGTTAATAAAATATTCATTTAAAATTTTTATAAGAAAATAAGTACATACAATCCATATGGACATAAATGGTATATCCTTAATATTAAAAAAACTATGACCAAGTAAATAAGGATAAGTTAAGAAAGATATAGCAGCTAAGTTAGAAAAAAAATTACTCTTTGTTGAAAAAAAAATTATTTTTTTTAAATAGATGCCCCCAATGATAAAGAAAATAAAAACTGATGGGTGTTTTATAAGAAGATTTTTTCCATCAATATTTATTTCATTAAAATTAAATATTTTAAGAAAAATAAATTCTAATGGCGTAGACAAAAGATAAAATCCAATTCCGTAATACCCATGAGCTGTATCTAAGTCCGAAATATCATAATTTTTGTTTAAAAAAAAATTTGCTAATTTATTTTTATTTAATTCCCAAACAAAATTACTATGGGACTCATCATGGGTAATGCCAACCTGGAGTGAAAGATAAGATCCTATTAAAAAATATATTAAAATAAAATAACTAAAAAAGTTTTTTTTTATATTAAAAAATTTGATCACGGAATATTATAATCTTAATTTTTTAGAAAAAATAGAAAAGTTTTTGATAAAAAAAATTTATTATCTTGAATAATATTCTATTACTAAATTTGGTTCCATTACCACTGGAAATGGTACTTCTGAGAATTTTGGAATTCTTACTAATTTAGCGGTCTTGTTTTTATCATCTAGTTGAATATATTCTGGGACATCTCTTTCTTTATTTTGAAGTGAGCCTTCTATTGAAACAAGTTTTTTGGATTTATCTCTAACCTCTATAACATCAGACTCTTTCACTACGTAGCTTGAGATGTTAACTCTTTTTTTGTTTACTTTTATGTGACCGTGATTAATAATTTGTCTTGCAGAAAAAACTGTAGGTGCAAATTTAGCTCTATAAATAACTGTATCCAATCTACTTTCCAACAAAGCAATTAAATTTTCTGTTGTATCGCCTTTTTTAGCTAAAGCTTTCCTATAAATATTTCTAAACTGTCTTTCATTTATATTGCCATAATATGCTTTAAGCTTTTGTTTAGCTTGTAATTGAATTCCATAGTCGGTAGGTTTACCTTTTTTATTTTGACCATGTTGTCCGGGAGGATATGCTCTAGAATTAAATGGGCTTTTTGGTCTACCCCAAAGATTAGCTTTTAATCTTCTATCAACTTTATGTTTAGATTTAAGTCTTTTTGTCATTATTAATCGATGAGTGTTTATAAGGTTTCATTTTAATTTGTCAATTATGCTTTACTGATTTTTTTTACCTAAAGAGCTAATAATACTGGCTAAAATCCTTAATTCTTTATCATTTGGTTCTAATCTGTAAATTAAGTTATTAATGTTCACTATCATTGAATGTTTTTTTTCCTTTGGAAGAAAAAAATCTTTGGTTTCTAATAATTTAATTAAATGTTTAACTAGTAAAGATATTTGAGATTTTGGCGAAATTTTTAAACTTATGCCCTTTTTTTTTAGTAAATTTTTATTAAGGAATTTAAATAACTCATAACAAATTATTGTAACAGAATGCGAAAGATTCAAAGATTTGAATTTTTTTGATGTT
>MDSW01114913.1_pt1 | contig 14212 bp, 13 predicted proteins | sample 811171 | NCBI WGS metagenome assembly MDSW01 (sample SAMN05326641, study PRJNA326480) | marine metagenome | isolation source: seawater | place: Atlantic Ocean: North West | collected 2012 | reverse complement strand
CAGTAATTATTTTATGAGGGTAGCATTGGTGGCTTACATCCCAAACTAATTTATCTTTAGGAGTATTAAAGACATAATGTAATGCAACTGTTAATTCTACGACACCCAACCCTGCTCCAAGATGTCCCCCAGTTTCAGAGACTACATCGATTAGTTCGTCTCTTAACTCATTTGAGATTTGTTTTAAATTTTCTTTCTTGAATTTTCTCAAATCTGCAGGAAAATTTATCTGTTTGATTAATCTAACCATTAAAAATTTCTATCTAATATAAATTTTATTGTTTCTGTTAAGTCTTTAGCATCTTTTCCATGTTTTTTTAATTTAAGCAATATATTTTTTTTTAATTTATCTGCATACTTAAATGAATTTTCATATCCAATCAAATTTATCAAAGTCGACTTTCCTTTTTTTCCATCTTTTTTTGTTGGTTTCCCTGTTAATTCTTTAGATCCTTTAATATCCAAGAAATCATCAGCCAATTGGAATAATAAACCTATTTCTTCACCAAGCTTACCAAAAAATATTTTTTCTTTTTTATTTTTGTTTGCAACAATTGCTACTGATTGAAGGCAAAAGTTAAACAATTTTCCAGTTTTTTTTTTTTGCATCTCAATTATTTGGCTAATTTTTTTTGTTTTATTTTCGTATTTTAAATCTAATTCTTGACCTCCAGCTATCCCTGTATGACCAGAACAATTGGCTAATAAATTAATGATTTCATTTCTGTGATTAGATTTAATTGAATTTTGATAATCAGAAATTATTTCAAAAGCTAGAGTTAATAAAGAATTTCCGGCCAAAACAGCAGTTGCTTGTCCAAATTTTTTATGCGTAGAAGGTTTTCCTCTCCTATAATCATCATTATCCATACATGGTAGATCGTCATGTATTAGAGAGTAGGAGTGAATACATTCAACAGCTGAACAAATATTAATAAGTTTTTTTTCTTTTATCTTAAATAATTTTCCTGTATCAAAAATAATTGTTGACCTTATTTTTTTTCCGCCTGATAATACTCCATATTTCATTGGAGCTACTAGAAGAGATTTTTTTTGTTTTTTTATAAAATTAAGCAAAAATTTATCAACTTTTTTGCTGTTCTTTTTTAATTTTTTTTTAATCATCTAAGTTTATTTCTTTCGAATTAGTAAGTTCTTTAGATTTTCTTTTAAATAGAGTTTGAACGTGTTTGTTTAGTTTTATTAATCTTTTATAATCGTTTTCTAAATTGCTTAAATCGAAGTTTTTACTTTCTAGTTTGACTAATATTTCGTCAATTTCATCCCTGGCCTCTTTTAAGGATTTACTTTTGATGTCAGCTGGAATATTTTCATTTTTCATAATTAAATAATAATTACATGATGAAAAAAATATATTCAAATATATATTCATTTAACAAAAAGACACTTAAAAAAACTATTAAATACCTAAAACGTGGTAATATAGCTAGTTTACCAACTGAAACAGTTTACGGATTAGCAGGAAACGCTTACTCGGAGTCAGCAGTTAAAAAAATTTTTAAACTAAAAAAAAGACCTTTAAAAAATCCGTTAATAATTCATTATTTTAATTTAAAGAATATTAAAAAAGACGTAATTTTAAACAAATATTTTTTTAGACTTTACAAAAAATTTAGCCCTGGACCAATCACTTATGTTTTAAAAAAAAATAAAGAGTCAAAAATAAAATCTATAGCTACTGCAAATTTATCTACAATAGCAATTAGATTCCCAAGCCATAATATTATACGAAAGATTCTAAAACATGCTAATTTTCCTCTAGCAATGCCAAGCGCTAATTTTTCATCAAGCTTAAGTCCAATAAAAGCTCAAGATGTATTTGATGAATTTAAAAAAAAAATAAGTTTAATAATTGACGGTGGTCAGTCAAAATTTGGAATTGAGTCAACCGTGATTGACTTAACAGAAAAACCAAAGATTTTGAGGCCAGGTATTATAAGTTCAAAAGATATTAAAAAATGTTTAAATATTACTCTTTCAAAAAAAAAATCGAATATTAAATCACCTGGAATGTTAAAAAAACATTACTCTCCAGGTATACCTGTTATTTTAGGGAAAAAACCAACAAATGTTAATCATGCTTATATAGTATTTGGAAAAAGATTTAGCAATAAAACTAACTATTTTAACTTAAGCAAAAAAGGTAACTTGAAACAAGCAGCAGCTAATCTATACAAAACCATGAGAAAAATTAAAAACTTAGGTTATAAAAAAATTTTTGTGGTAAATATGCCTAACATAGGTCCAGGTATAGCTATAAATGATCGTTTAACAAGAGCGTCAAAATAATGTTTATTCAAATTAGAGACTTAACAAAATATTACGATAAGTATTTAGCAGTAAATAAAATTAACTTTCAGATTGAAAGGAACAAAACCATAGGTTTGCTTGGACCCAATGGATGCGGAAAGACTACTACTATTGGAATGATGTTAGGATTAGTAACACCTTCATTTGGTGAAATTCTAATTGATAATAAGAATATAAATTCATTCAAAAGAGATGAAATTTTAAAAAAATTTAATTTTGCCTCCCCATATGTCGAATTACCAAAAAAACTTACAGTTAAACAAAACCTAGAAATTTATGGACGGCTTTATGGTTTAGAAGATTTAAATAAAAAAATAGAGGAAATTTCAGTAGATTTAGATATTAAAAATTTTTTTAATAGAAAAACTGGAGAACTTTCTTCTGGTCAAAAAAATAGAGTGTCTCTTGCAAAATCTTTGATTAATAAGCCAGAAATATTATTATTAGATGAACCAACTGCGAGTTTAGACCCTGATATTGGAGATTTTATTAGAAGCTATATTCAAGATTATAAAATAAAAAATAAAGTAACTATTCTCCTGGCTTCTCATAATATGAGCGAGGTAGAAAGACTTTGCGATAGTGTAATAATGATGCGACAAGGGAATATTATTGATAAAGGAACTTGTTCTGAGCTAATTCAAAAGCATGGAAGAGGAAATTTAGAAGAAACTTTCTTAAAATTGGCAAGGAGTAAAAATGAATTTTAATAAAATATATGCATTAGGTTTAAGACATTTGTATTTGATAATGAACTCTTTTCCGAGATTATTGGATCTTATTTATTGGCCAACCGTTCAAATTTTTTTATGGGGATTTATCTCTAAGTTTTTTACACTCAGCTCCGATTATTATAGTAACACCGTTGGAATAATTCTTACAGCAGCAATTTTATATGATTTTTTATTTCGAGCCAGTATAAGTTTCAATATGATGTTTCTGGAAGAGATATGGAGTAGAAATTTTACAAATTTATTTATTGCCCCGATAAAAATTAGAGAAATAATTGCTGCTCTGACCTTAACTGCAATTCTTAGAACTCTTATAGGTTTAGTGCCAGCAGTTTTAATTGCAATACCTCTATTTGGGGTCTCAGTTTTAAAATTAGGTATTCCTTTAATTTTTTTACTTATTTCGCTTTATCTATTTGGTATAACTTTAGGATTGCTAGTCACCTCTGGATTACTAAGATATGGACCTTCATTCGAAAACATTGCATGGGCAAGTTTATTTTTTCTAGCTCCTTTGGGATGTATTTATTACCCAATCGAAATACTGCCTCCATTTTTGCAAATAATTGCAAAAATTCTTCCTTTGGTTCATATTTTTGAAGAAATGAGAAATATTTTAATGACTGGTGCAGTAGATTACTCAAATATGGCAAAATCTATTGGGATATCATTAATTTATTTTATTTTAGGTATTTTAATTTTTTATGTTTCATATTTTGGAGCAAAAAAAAGGGGAACATTAATTAACATGGGTGAGTAAAAATGAAATTAATCGATTGTTTTATGTATTTTGATGAAGATTTGATGCTAGAGATAAGATTAAATATTTTAAATAAAGTCGTAGATAAATTTATACTATGTGAGGCAACAAGAGATCACGCTGGTAATGAAAAAAAATTAAAATTTGATAAAAAAAAATTTTCCAATTTTGAAGAAAAAATTGAATATATTGTCGTTGATGATATGCCGTTAGATGTCAAGCCTCAAAAGAAAAATTGGCATGAAAATCACATCAGAGATCAATTTCAAAGAAACGCTCTTAATCGAGGTATAGAAAAATGTGATGCAGACGATTTAATAATGATATCAGATATTGATGAAATTCCAGATCCAGAAAAAATTGAAAAATTTAATATTAAAAATAAATATGCTTGTTTTCTTCAAAAAAATTTTCAATCAAAGATAAATTTGTTAAATATAACAGATAGGTTTTGGGCGGGTACGAAAATTTGCCAAAAAAAATATCTTAAATCTCCACAATGGCTGAGAAACATTAAAACTAAAAAGCGGCCTTTTTGGAAATTTTTAAGTGATAAACAGCCTCAACTTATTGAAGATGGTGGTTGGCATTTTAGTTTTTTGAAAAAGCCAAAAGATATAAAACATAAGATCAATTCTTATTCCCATCAAGAATTTAACACTCCACAATTTACAAATGTAAAAAACATTGAGGAAAGAATCTTAAAAGGTGAAGATTTATTCAATCGAAATATTAAATATAGAGTGATTAAAATTGATGATAATTTTCCAAAGTATATTGTTGAGAACCAAGAGAGATATAAAGATTGGATTGTATGAAATTTGGTGCGCCGGATAGGAGTCGAACCCATAACCTCCGGAGCCGAAATCCGGCGCTCTATCCAGTTGAAGCTACCGGCGCAGTTAATCTCATTTTAAATTAATTTATGAATAACACAATAAAATTCTCAATTAAAAGTATAAATACCGGTGAAAGAGTAGATGTATTCTTATCAAAACATATTGATCGTTTGACTCGTTCAAATATAAAAAAACTAATTCAAAATAAACATCTCTCAATTAATGGAAAAATAATAGTATCGCCATCAACTAAGTTAAAAAGAGAAGATCAATTAAAGTTAAATGTCAAAGAAATATCTAAAGATAATTTAATCCCCAAAAAGATGAATTTAAAAATTATATATGAAGATAAAGACATTTTAATTATTAACAAGCCTAAAGGATTAGTAGTTCACCCAGGAGCTGGAAACTATGAAAATACATTGGCTAATGCACTTGTTTTTAAATATAAAAATGATTTATCTAATTTGAATGGTGAATTGCGTCCTGGAATAGTTCATAGAATAGACAAAAATACAAGCGGTCTATTAGTTATTGCAAAAAATAATTTTTCTCACTCTCGGCTTGGAAAACAATTTAGTAATCATTCCATAAAAAGAAAATACAAATGCTTAATTTGGGGAATTTTGAGACCGATGCATGGTCGAATTGAGAGTCTTATATCTAGGAGTAAAAAAAATAGACAACTAATGACTGTGTCAGAAATTAAGGGGAAAAAAGCTATAACTAATTACAAAACTATTAAAACCTTTTTTTCTAAAGATATACCGAAAATAAGCTTTGTTGAGTGTGATCTTGAAACAGGAAGAACACATCAAATTAGAGTTCATTTTAAATATAAAGGTACCTCAATATTAGGTGATAATAAATATGGAGAAAAACAAGCTAAATTTAAAAAAGTGAACAAGGATTTTTTAGAAAGTTTAAACAATCTTAATGGTCAGGCTCTGCATGCTGCTACACTAGAATTTGATCACCCAACTAAGAATAAAAGGGTTTTTTTTAAATCAAATCTTCCTAAAGATTTTAAAAAAATGCTTGATTTACTTAATAATCTCTCTGGTTGAAAAAAAAATATAAATATATATGTCTTAAATATGAGTGATAAAAATCAAATAACAAATTTACCCTCACCATCTACAGGTGGATTGTCAGTTTATCTGACACAAATAAAAAAATTTCCTATGTTAGATGCAGAGGAAGAGTATATGCTGGCGAAAAATTGGAAAGAAAATGGTAATCTCAAATCTGCACATAAGCTTGTCACTAGTCATTTAAGATTAGTTGCAAAAATAGCCATGGGATATCGAGGTTATGGTCTACCAGTAAACGAATTAATCTCAGAAGGAAATATTGGTCTTATGCAGGCAGTTAAGAAATTTGACCCAGATAAAGGTTTCAGATTAGCAACATACGCAATGTGGTGGATTAAAGCAGCAATACAAGAATATGTTTTAAAATCTTGGAGCCTAGTTAAAATGGGAACAACAACTGCACAAAAAAAACTTTTCTTTAATTTAAAAAAAATCAAAAATCAAATTGCTCCTGGGCAAGAGGGTGATCTAAGAGATGAGCATGTAAACGAAATTTCAAAAAGGTTAGAAGTAGACACCGATGAAGTTGTAAATATGAACAGAAGGTTGATGGGTCAAGAAAAATCTCTTAATGACCCGATAAAACAAGGCGAAACAGAAGAATGGCAAGATTGGTTAGTTGATGAAAATCTTGATCAAGAATTAATTATTTCACAACAACAAGAATATAACGATAAAAAAGAGTTGTTAAATAGTTCATTAAAAATATTGAGCGATAGGGAAAAAGAAATAATTATTGCTAGAAGACTTTCAGAAAATCCCTCTACTTTGGAAGAATTAAGTAAAAAATATAAAATAAGCCGTGAGAGAATTAGACAAATTGAAACGAAAGCTTTTGAAAAGTTACAAAAATCTATGATTAATGCTAGTAAATCTAAAAACTTACTTCCTGCGAACTAATTTTTAAAGGGGTCTTCTATCAATATCGTATCATCTCTCTCGGGACTAGTAGAGATACTAGAAACTTTTGCACAAATAAAATCCTCAAGAGCATAAATATATTTTTTTGCATTTTCAGGCAAATCGCTAAGATTTCTAATTCCTTGAGTTTTTGTCATCCATCCTGGGAAAGATTTATAAATTGGTTTAATTTTAAATTGATCTTCAGATGCTGCTGGAAGATAATCAATTTTTTTTCCATTTAATTCATAACCAATACACATTTTAATTTCTTCTAACTCATCCAAAACATCTAATTTTGTTAAAGCAATTCCATTAATTCCTGAAATTTTGATAGTTTGTCTCACCAAGACTCCATCGAACCATCCACACCTTCTCTTTCTTGCTGTTACTGTACCAAATTCTTTCCCCCTTTTTCCTAAACTTTCTCCAATACTATCTTTTAATTCAGTTGGAAATGGACCACTTCCAACTCTTGTGGTATAGGCTTTGGTTATTCCTAAAATGTAACCAATTTTATCGGGTCCTAATCCAGAACCAGTCGCTGCCATAGCTGGGACTGTATTTGATGAAGTAACATAAGGATATGTGCCATGATCCACATCTAGAAGTATTCCTTGAGCGCCCTCAAATAATATTTTTTTTCTATCTTTTTTATATTCATCTAATTTTAACCAAATGGGTTTAGCAAATTTCAAAATTTTTGGAGCTATTTCAAGTAATTTTTTTTTTAATTCATTTTTTTTAAAAATTTTTTTTTTCAATCCTTTTCTTATAGCATTATGATGCATTAAAACATTTTCGAGTCTCTTATCTAAGTTGGTCTCTGATCTTAAATCCATTACTCTGATTGATCTTCGGCCGACTTTATCTTCATAACAAGGTCCTATGCCTCTTCGAGTTGTTCCTATTTTTCCCTTACCTGCAGCATCTTCTCTAATCTCATCCATTTCTTGATGGAAAGGTAAGATTAGAGAGGCAGATTCTGATATCATAAAATTGTGAGGCGTAATATCTACTCCCTGTTTTTTAATATCTTTTATTTCATCTAAAAGAGCCCAAGGATCTATGACAACTCCATTACCTAGAATGGATATTTTACCGTCTCTGACTACACCTGATGGTAATAGTCTAAGTTTAAATATTTTTTTACCTATTACTAAAGTATGTCCTGCATTATGACCCCCTTGAAAACGGACAACCACATCAGCCTCACTAGATAACCAGTCGACTATTTTGCCCTTACCTTCGTCTCCCCACTGAGACCCTACCACAACAACATTGTGCATTATTTAAAATTTTTTTTCATATTAAATGAATTTAAATGATTAATTGGCCCATTTCCCTTTCCATAGGATAAATTAGATTTTATGGCTTGGTTAACATATTTTATTCCTAACTCACAAGATTTCTTTAGAGGTTTTCCACATGATAAAAATGTTGCAATGGCGCTTGATAATGTGCATCCAGTTCCATGAGTATTTGTGGTTCTAATCTTTTTATTTTTAAATATTTTCAAACATCTCTTATTTAAAAATACATCGTAGATAACTTTTGAGTTCAAATGTCCCCCTTTTATTAAAACATTTTTTGAACCCAAATCTAACAAAATCTTTGCAGCATTAATCATATCTCTAGTATTAGAAATTGTATTTTGAGTTAATACTTCTGCCTCAGGTATATTTGGAGTAATTAAAAGAGCTTGCTTAAGTAATCTATGCTTTAAAGTGTTTATTGCAGAATCATTTATAAGTTTAGTCCCACCCTTAGCAATCATTACAGGGTCTAAGATTATTTTTTTGCTTTTTATTTTATTTAAACATAAAAAAACAGAGTTGATTATATTCGAAGAGTATAACATTCCAATTTTAATTACATCAGGCTTGATGTCTTTACATGTATAAAGAATTTGACTTTTAATTTCCTTGCTTGAGATTGAATTAACAGACTTAACTCCCAAAGTATTTTGTGATGTAATAGCTGTTATTGCAGTCATCGCGTACCCGCCCAGGGCTGTGATTGTTTTTATATCAGCTTGAATACCCGCACCTCCAGACGAGTCAGATCCTGCTATAACTAATATTTTTGATTTTGGTTTCAATTTATTTTATAGATTTTCGAATTATTCTTATACTTTTTGATATTAAATTTTTATCAAGAGACTCCGCCATAATCCTGATTTTTGGTTCAGTACCAGACTTTCTTACTAAAATTCTTCCTTTATTACCCATCAAAACTTTGGCTTTTTTAATAGCATCTTTACATATACGATTATTTATAATCTCTTTATCCTTAACAACTACATTTTCAAGAGTTTGAGGTAAAGGCTTAAAAACATTTAGCAATTCACTAGCTTTTTTATTTTTTCTTAAAGAAAACAATACTTCTAAAGCTACTAGCAAACCATCTCCAGTGGTAGCAAATTTTCCTAATATAATATGACCTGATTGCTCACCACCCAAATTGTAATTTAGTTTTTTCATTCGTTCTTTAACATATCTGTCTCCAACTTTGGATCGAAAAAACTTTATTTTCTCTTTTTTTAAAAAGTTTTCCAGACCATAATTAGACATAAGTGTTCCCACAACACCACCTTTTAAAATTTTTTTTAATTTCCATCTTCTCGCTAGCATGGCAATTATTTGATCTCCATCTATTATTTTTCCCTTTTCATCACACATGATTATTCTGTCAGCATCACCATCAAAAGATATACCTAAATGAGCCTTAAATTTTTTTACAGCAAATTTTATTTTAGAAGGATAAGTTGAACCACATTTTTCGTTAATATTTGTGCCATTTGGATTTACACCAATAGGAATTACTTTTGCACCTAATTCTTTTAATAAAATTGGAGCAGCTTTATAACATGCACCGTTAGCACAATCTAAAACTATCTTTATTCCTTTTAAATTAAAATCTTTTGGAAAATTGTTTTTTAATATTTGTATATATTTTTCATTTCCATCTTCTAATCTTTTTACTCTACCTAAGTATTTAGGATCAGTAAGTTGTTTTGTATTTTTAGCATCTATTAGCTTTTCAATTTTTTTTTCTATTTTATCTGATAATTTCATGCCATCCGGTCCAAATAATTTAAGCCCATTATCATAAAAGGGATTGTGAGAAGCTGTAATCATAATACCCATATTTGCTTTCATTGACTTTGTAAGCATTGCTAAGCCATTAGTAGGGAGAGGACCAAGAGTAAAAACATGCATCCCCCCTGAAACGAGACCTGAAACTAGAGCAGGTTCCAAAGTGTAGCCGGATAGCCTTGTGTCTTTTGCGATTATTGCAACTTGTTTAGTTTTTTTTTGATTTTTAAAATAGTTTCCTGAAGCTAAACCAAATTTAAAAAACTTTTCACCCGTAATATTGCCTTTGTTTACCGTGCCTCTGATTCCATCTGTTCCAAAGTATTTATTTTTCATTGATTAAATAAAATTTTTTCATATACAAGCATGCCTTGCTTTATTTCATTCACATTGTGCACTCTAAATACTTGCACTCCTTGTGACAACAAATAAAGTACTGAAGCTAATGTACCACCAGTTCTATCACTACTGTCGTATTTACCAGAAATTTGATTTATAAATTTCTTTCTTGATGTACCGACTAAAATTGGCAATCCTAGACTATGAAACAAAGAAATTTTAGAAATTAAACTCAAATTATGTTTCAAAGTTTTACCAAAACCTATACCAGGATCTAAAATAATTTGTTTTCCCTTTAATTCATTATTAATCTTTTTTTCAAAAAAATCATAAATATCTAAAAGCACATTTTCATATTTTGGTTTAATTTGCATTGTGCTAGGCGTTCCTTGCATGTGATGTAGAACTTTTGAGACTTTATATTTATTTAAATTAATTAATGACTTCTTGTCATAATTGAAACCTGATACATCATTAATTAAATTTGCACCGTAACAAAGGCTATTAATCATTACTTCTGATTTTCTAGTATCAATTGAAAGGCAAATATTTTTGTATTTTTTTTTAAAATTTTTAATCACGTACTCTATCCGCTGCCATTCATTTCTTTGATTTATTGTTTTTGACCCAGGTCTTGTGGACTCGCCGCCTACATCAATTATTTTTGCACCAGAATCAACCATATTTTTAATATGATTAAATGATTTATTTTTACTATTAAATTTTCCACCATCAGAAAAACTATCTGGTGTTAAATTTAAAATTCCCATTATGGTGGGTTTTGAAAAATTAATATTTTTAATAAAATTTTTTCTTCTAGAAACTATTTTTTTTAAGTTTTTTTTTATTGCAAATCGCTCATTTTTATTAAGTTTTTCAATTTTATTTATTGAGACTATTTTATTACTAATAATTTTTTTATTTCTTTTAAAAATCTCAATTTTATCAAACGCTGTATCTTGTCTACCGCATAATGGATAAGCTTTTTTTTGTTTTATTTTTAATTTTGCAAGATCTCCATAATAAAAATTACACGGACGAGTGTAATATTTAATCATGTTTTTTAGATTGCGGGTTTGGGCTTTAGTCCTAGTGATCCAAGTGCTGACGATGATTTTCCATCATCGTTTTCTTCTTCTTTAAAGGATCTTGTTGGTTTAATATCTTTTAATATTAAATCTCTAATTTCATCGCCAGATAAGGTTTCATAGATTAATAATGCTTTAGCTAACTTATGCAAATCATCGATTTTTGCATTTAAAATGTTTCTTGCTCTTTCATAACCTTTATCAACAATTTTTTTGACCTCATCATCAATCTTTTTAGCGGTATCTTCCGACATATTTTGTTGTTTAGTTACTGATCTGCCTAAAAAAACTTCTTCCTCATTTTCTCCATAAGCAATAGTGCCTAGCTCTGTGCTCATTCCATATTTTGTAACCATGTTTTTTGCCATCTTTGTTACCATCTCAATATCTGAAGAGGCACCGGAAGTTACCTTATCGTGACCAAATATTATCTCCTCTGCAATTCTTCCTCCCATTGCGACTGCTATATCCGCATGCATTTTTTCTCTAGTAACGGATAATTGATCTCTTTCTGGAAGCCGCATGACCATTCCTAAAGCTCTGCCTCTAGGAATAATTGTAGCTTTATGAATTGGATCTGAGGCCTTTTCATTCAATGCAACAATAGCGTGACCGCCTTCATGATAAGCAGTGAGTTTTTTCTCATCCTCAGACATAACTAAAGATCTTCTTTCTGCTCCCATCATAACTTTATCTTTTGCTTCTTCGACATCAGACATAGTTACAACTCTTTTATTTTTTCTAGCAGCTAACAATGCGGACTCGTTGATTAAATTTGCAAGATCTGCTCCTGAAAAACCTGGAGTTCCTCTAGCTATTGTTCTTAATTTTACATCTGGCCCCGTATTAATTTTTTTAATGTGAACTTTTAAAATCGCCTCTCTGCCTATAATGTCTGGATTACCTACAACGACTTGTCTGTCAAATCTTCCGGGTCTCAAAAGTGCAGGATCAAGTACATCAGGTCTGTTGGTGGCTGCAATTAATATAATTCCCTCATTAGTATCGAAGCCATCCATTTCAACAAGTAATTGGTTTAAAGTTTGCTCTCTCTCATCGTTTCCACCTCCTAGTCCTGCCCCTCTGCTTCTTCCCACAGCGTCAATTTCATCTATAAATATAATACAAGGTGAATGTTTTTTACCTTGCTCAAACATATCTCTAACTCTAGAGGCACCAACGCCAACAAACATTTCAACAAAGTCTGAACCCGAAATAGAAAAAAATGGTACATTAGCTTCACCTGCAATAGCTTTTGCTAATAAAGTTTTGCCAGTGCCCGGAGGGCCAATTAAAAGAGCTCCCTTTGGTATCTTGCCGCCCAAACGACTAAATTTTTTTGGATCTTTTAAAAATTCAACTATTTCCTCTACCTCCTCCTTAGCTTCTTCGACACCTGCAACATCGTTAAAAGTTACCTTGCCTTGGGCCTCATTAAGTAACTTAGCCTTAGATCTTCCAAAACCCATCGCTCCGCCTTTTCCACCTTGCATTTGTCTCATAAAAAATATCCATACACCTATAAGTAATAGCATTGGAAACCACGACAGAAGTATTCCCAAAAGTGATGGCATCTTATCTTCTTGTGGCGCAGCTACGATACTTACACCTTTTGAAGAAAGCCTATCTACTAATTCAGGATAATTCGGGGAATATGTAGAAAAAGTTTTGCCGTCTGCTAAAACTCCAGAAATGTTGTTACCTTGGATTTGAACCTCTACTACCCTTCCAGCTTCAACTTCATTTAAAAAATTTGAAAATGGAAGTGATGTTTTTGAAGAATTTATTTTATTGGGATCTTGAAACATATTGAATAGCCCAACTGAAAGTAGAACTATTATGACCCACATAACTAGATTTTTTAAATTCATAATATCTAAATAATCATTATTATTTATTTAACAAGTATATTTTAAAATAAATTTAGTTGTAAATAAGACAAAATATAGCAAAAAATTCAAAAAAGTTACCTTTTCTCAATTTTTACATATAAAATTTGTTTTCTTATTGAAAATAAGCAACCTCCAAGTGTTAAAATTCTTAGTTTTTCACTTTCTAAATTTTTAATCAAATTAAGTACTTTTTTTGATCTCGGATTGTAATAGTTATTTTTTAAAATTTTTATAGAATCGTTAATTACTCTAATCTTTAGTTCGTCGTTTAAATTTTGAAATTTTTTTAAATTAATGCATATTTGGTTTTTATTTTTTTTTATAATTTCTTTTGAAATATTAAGATAGTATTCATCCAATGTTGATCTGCTCGCTGCTAAGTTATTTATAGATTTGATTATTTGATCATAATTTATACCACTTTGTTTTAAAGGTTTTTTTAAGCCTCTTACTTTAGTTCTAAGATATTTTCTATTTTTGTTAGATGGGTCATAAAAATATTTACCAAATATTTTTTTTGTAATACTTATCAAATATTTTTTTTTTACATTTAATAAAGGCCTTAATAGTTTAATACCGCCACCTAAATTGCTAACTAATTTCATTCCTGATAGACCAGTCAAACCGCTCCCCCTAGATAATCTTATAAAAAAAGTCTCTACTTGATCTTCAAGGTTATGTGCTGTAATCAAAATTTTAGCTTTTTTTTTATTACAATAATCAGTCAACATCTTGTATCTTATTTCTCTAGCTTTGCTTTGAATATTTGTTTTAATTTTTGATTTATTTGTTAAAACTTCTAATCTAATATCATTTTTTCGAAGTAATGTTTTTACACTTTTAGCTTCTTCAGAAGATTTATTTCGAATATTATGATTGACTAAAACGTAATAAAATTTAAGTTTTTTTTTTAAATTAAAAGCTTTTGATAAAGCAACAAGAGCCAAACTATCTGCACCACCTGAAACCGCTACAACGCATGGATATTTTTTATAAAAGTTTAATTTTTTTTCAAAATTAAAATATACCACCGATAAATCTTTATAATCCTTGAAGGAATTTTTAAGAATTACACTTGAATTTTTTTTGCTCATATTGAGCTTTTTGTAACACAGACTTGCTAGCTTTTGGGTATTCTTT
>MDSW01176638.1_pt1 | contig 14214 bp, 15 predicted proteins | sample 811171 | NCBI WGS metagenome assembly MDSW01 (sample SAMN05326641, study PRJNA326480) | marine metagenome | isolation source: seawater | place: Atlantic Ocean: North West | collected 2012 | reverse complement strand
TCCTATACCGACTCTTACTCTTGAATAGTCCTTGCCTATACATTTATCAATCGACTCAATACCATTGTGACCTGCGCTACTACCTCCAAATTTTGCCTTTACTTTACCCAAATCAATATCCATATCATCATGAAAAACAAAAACATCTTTAGCATCAATTTTAAAATACTCGATTAACTCTCTTATACAAGTTCCAGAATTGTTCATAAAAGTTAAAGGCTTAATAGCATAAACTTTTTTATTATTTATGTTACCGGTCGTGAGCAAACCTTTAAATTTTGGTTTTTGTTTTGAAAGATTAAATTCCTGATTTATAGCATCGATAATTTTAAAACCAATATTGTGCCTGTTATTTGTATTATTTGGACCTGGATTTCCTAAACCTACTAATAAAAACATAAATTTTATTTTTTTTCTTTCTTATCTGGAGCTTTTTTTTCTTGAGCAGGTTTTTTTTCACCAGCTGGCTCTTTACTTTTATCATCTTTTTTTGCTGCTTCTCCTTCTTTGCTTGCAGTAGCTTCAGCACCGCCTGCTGATGCAGCAGCCTCACCTTCTGCAGTTTCACCTTCTGTACCTTCCGCAGGTTTTTCTGGTTCTTTAACAATCGTTGGTGGAGCTATAGTAGCAACAACAAAGTCTCTATCCGTGATGGTAGGTTTTGCATTTTCAGGTAATTGTACAGAAGATATTTTAATACTTGCTCCAATATCCAAACCATTTAAATCAACTATAAGATTTTCAGGAATATTTTCAGCTTGGCATTTTAATTGTACCTTTCTTCTTACAATATTAAGAACTCCTCCCTTTTTGAGTCCTGGAGATTCATTATTATTTTTAAATATGACCGGTATTTCAAGAATAACTTTTGACCCCTTCACAATTCTCATAAAATCAATATGTGTTGGTCTCTCAGATATTACATGGTAAGAAACGTCTCTCGGAATAACCTTTTCTCTTTTTCCATCTATTTCCAAATCAATAATTGTAGATAAAAAAGTTTCAGAATTAAAAATATTATTAAATGATTTTTCTTCAATACTCAGGTTAAGATTTGGGTTTTGACCACCATATAAAATTGCGGGGATAAATCCTTTCGATCTTAGAGTTTTAAGCTCACCAGAAGTTTTAGTTTCTCTCTTAACAGCTTTTAAATTATTTATCATTGGAAGTTGCAATTTAACTCAACTTTAAAATAAAACAAGTACTAATTAAAGAGATCAGACACCGAAGTAGAATTTGAAATCCTTTTTATTGCCTCAGCCATTAGTGGAGCGATGGATAATACTTGAATTTTGTTAATATTTTTTAACCTATTAGAATTATCTATACTGTCAGTTATTACTAGTTTTTTAATTTTTGATTTTTTTATTTTATTAATTGCATCTCCACTTAAAACAGCGTGTGTTATGAAGACATATACATTTTTTGCACCTTTTTTTATTAATGCATTTGCTGCATTTACAATTGTTCCGCCGCTGTCAATAATATCGTCAACTATTATGCAATCTTTATTATTTACTTCTCCAATAATATTCATAACCTGTGATTTACCAGCTTGAGGTCTTCTTTTATCTATTATAGCTAAGTCGGCATTGATTTTTTTGGCCAGTCCTCTTGTTCTTTCGATTCCTCCAGCATCAGGAGAAACACAAATAAAATTTTTACTTTTTATATTTTTTTTTATGTATCTTGCAAAAATTGGTGTCGTGAATAAGTTGTCTACCGGCATATCAAAAAATCCTTGAATTTGTCCAGAGTGTAAATCAACCGTAACAATTCTGTTAGCACCTGCATTTGTAATCAAATTAGAAACTAGTTTTGCAGAGATAGAAGTTCTGGGAACAACTTTTCTATCTTGTCTTGCATAACCAAAGTATGGGATTACTGCAGTAATATTTTTAGCAGACGACCTTTTTAAAGCATCTATACACAATAATAATTCCATTAAATTGTCATTCGCTGGAGTGGAAGTTGATTGGATAACAAAAACACTATTCCCTCTAATATTTTCATTTATTTCAACATAAATTTCACCATCAGCAAAATTTTTAATATTTGTATTTACAAGTTTGGTTCTAAGGTGCCTTGAAATACTTTTACTTAATGAAGAGTTGCTTGTTCCTGATAAAATTTTCATTAGAACAATTCTTTTATACAACCATTATAAAAAGTTTTCAAATTAATTATTTAATTAATTTTTTTTATAACTGAAATACATCTACCGTAATCAGTCTCATTCAATTTTTTGGCCCTTCTATGGCTAAAGTAAAGGTTGTTAATGGCAAAGGTGTCCACATTTATATTGTCGATATGTTCAATACCTGATTGTTTTAGTTTATCATTAACAAACCCCCTTAAGTCAAATTTTATGTTGTTTCTTTCATCCTTAGAAAAAAATTTTTCATTGGATTTTGATTTTTTTTTAAACAAAGAATAGAAATCATCTTTCACCTCATAATTATCTTGCCCAAGGCAAGGTCCGACACTGGCCACCAATTCACTTGCTCGACCACCCAAAATTTCAATTTTCTCAATTGTTTTTTCTATAATACTATTTACAGCACCTTTCCATCCTGCATGGATACAACCAATTAAATTTACTTTTTTTTCAAAAATTAAAATTGGTGCACAGTCAGCTGTTAATACGCCTAATCCAAGTTCAGCATTTCTCGTTATTATCGCATCAGCTTTTACCTTCTGATTATTTTGATAATTTTCTAAATATTCTACTTTATTGCTATGAGTCTGGTTCATTAAAACTAAATTAGTTGTATTCAAATTAAATTTATTTGAAACAATTTCTAAATTCTTTTGAACGTTTTCCCTTAAATCGTTACTCCCGATACCACAATTAAGGCTTTCATAAATTCCTTTAGATACACCATTATTTCTCGAAAAAAAACAATGCTGAATTTTACTAATTTTTTTTAATTTCTCAGAGAAAAACATTATTTAAAAGTTAAATTAAAATTTGACTTCTTATTTTGCGCAAACAAAACTTTAAAATTTTTTCCCATCATTTGTGGATGAATCAATCTTTTTAATCTCCAATACATATTAGACTTTTCTTTAAATTTTAAATTTGTGCTTAAAATCTGAAAACGTTCAATGATACCCATTTTTTGTAAAAATTCACTTTGTGAAATTATATTTTCAACCCTTAATCGATTATTTTTAAAATAATTTTTATATAAATCAAAATTAACCAATGATGTGATATCAGAAGATGTAATATTTTTTTTTAAATCATTAAATTTATGTCTTTTTACGGACTGTAAAGTATCAATATTTTGATATTTTTCGTACCCGTAATCGATAAATAAAGCTCCACCATTCAACTTATTTATTTTTTTACAAATTGTATCCAATTCTTTAAATCCATACTCCGGGTATTCAATAACACCATCATTTTTCAAAAGTTTAAATTTATTTAATTTTTTTATATATTTTTTTTGTGCCCTTTTATAAAAGAAATAGATATTATTATCTTTAATTTTTACAAATTTTTCAAAAATATTGCCCTTATCTTTTTTGAATTGTTTAATTGGCAAAGCGTCAAGAAATTCATTTCCAAAAAAAATAACAGGCCCTTTTTTTATTTTTTTGAAATTTTTAATCCAATAAATATTATTATTTGCAAATCTCCTTTTTTGAAAACTTTCTAATTTTCTGCTTTTCTCATATAAGTGTATCTTAACTGAATTATACACATCAGGGAAATTTTTCAGAGTCCTAATAAAATTAAAACAAAAATCACCATTTCCAGGTCCTAATTCTACAAAATTAAAATTTTTTGGTTTATTAAGTTTTTCCCAAAAACTCACTGTCCATAAAGATACCATCTCAGAAAATAAGTTCGAGATATTGGGTGCTGTTATAAAATCTCCTTCTTTTCCGAAAGGATTATTTTTTTGATAATAACCATAATTTTTGTCATATAGAACTTTATCTAAATAATTGTCTAAAGATATAATTTTTTTTTTAGAAATATTTTATTTATATTTTTCATTTATAAAAAATTTTATTAAAAATACGCTGCCTAAGATTATCATTATTAAACTTAGTAAAGATCCCATACTTAAACTATTATACAAATAGCCTAATTGCTGATCCGGAATTCTAAATTGCTCACAAAATATTCTAAACAATCCATAAAAAATTAAAAAAACTAGAGACACACCACCATTTTTAAAAATTTTTTTACGAATTAAATAATTCAAAATTATAAATAAAACAAGTCCTTCTAATAAAGCTTCATAAATTTGAGAAGGGTGTCTAGATAAATTATCTACCTTAGAAAAAATTACACCCCAAGGTTTATCTGTAGGAAAGCCGTATAGTTCACTATTAATAAAATTTGCAATTCTGCCTAAAAAAATGCCAATCGGAGCAACGCACGATATAGTATCAAAATATATTTTAAAGTTTAATTTTTTTATTTTTGAAAAAATATATATTGAAATAATTACTCCTATTAAACCACCATGAAAAGACATTCCACCTTTCCAAATTTTAAAAATTTCTAAAATATTATCCAAATAAAAAGTTGGATTATAAAAAATTACATACCCTAGTCTTCCACCAAAAATTATACCAATTATAATATAACCTATTAAATCATCAAAATTATCCAAATCAAATTTCTTAATGTTATTGTTTAACTGTATTTTAAGAAGTTTTTTTCCATACCACCAACCTAGGACAATTCCTAAAATATATGAAAGCGAGTACCATCTGATTTCAAGTAATCCAAAATCAATAATAACAGGATCAAAATTATGACTTATCATTTGGTAAATTTATCACAATTGAAATTAAAAAGCTTATAATTTAAAGTAAATAAATGAACAATTCTCAAAAAATTTTAAAAATGCTATCAGGGTTCATAGAGTCTGGTATTCTTACATCGCAGGATTTGAAAAAAGAACTTTCTACATCTATGAAATTTCAAAAAGAAAATTTTATAAATAAACTGGATTTAGTTACCAAAAAAGAATTTGAAATTTTGAAAAAACTAATTGAAAAACAACAAAAAGAAATAAATAAATTAAAAAAAAATAAGTTTAAAAAGGCAAAGAGATCTTAACAAGCAAACCTTTGTGTCTGCTTTCAGATAAAGAGACACTACCGCCATGAGATTTTGCAATATCTTGAGCCACAGAAAGACCCAAACCTACACCCGATTTATTAAGTCCTCTACTTTTGTCTACTCTATAGAAAGGTCTAAAAACATTTGAAAATTCAGTTTTTGGAATACCAGGGCCATCGTCTTCTACTGTAATGATAAGACTATTAATTGATTTTTTAATATCAACAAATATTTTATTTCCGTAAGTTAAGCCGTTTTCAAAAATATTTAAAATGCACCTCTTAATTAGATTTTCTCTTCCACTAAATTCGAAATTATCTTGATAATTAAATTCATATTTATCTTTTTGATATTTTTTAAGTAAATTTATGATCGTTTGAGTAAGATTAAATTTTACAGACTTCTCTTCCATTTGAGATTTAGCAAATTGAAGATAATCATTTAACATTTTCTCCATTTCATCGATATCTTCTGCCATTTTATTGGCTGTTTCTTTTTTATCTAATAGAGCTAACTGTAATTTTAATCTTGTTAAGGGTGTTCGTAGATCATGACTTATACCCGAAAGCATTTCAGAACGTTGCGTTAGATGTCTATTTATTCTTTTCATCATTCTATCAAATTCAAACGTTGCTTCTCTTATTTCTAGAGCACCACTAGGTCTTAAATTTTCTACATTTTCACCTCGACCAAATCTTTTTGCTGCTTTTGATAAATTTATAATTGGTCTTGTTTGATTTTTTAAAAAAATTATTGCTATTAAAACTAAGAGTAACGATGGAACAGTTAACCACATTACAAAAATTCTTACAGATGAAGGTGCAATTTTATCTTTTGAAAAATAAATTTGTATTATTTTATCGTCAGATTGAATTCTTAAATCAACTAAATCAATATATGTTACTGTATCAAACCAAAATCTATTACCAAACACTGGTTTCAACTCTCTTCTCAAAGATCTATCCATTGGACTAAAACGTCTATCTGATTTTGTAATCGGTAAATTCTCATCTTTTTTAATGTTTATTACAAAATCAAAATTTTTTTTATATGAATCCGTCAAAAAATTAATATTGTTTTTATTTTCTGTACGATAAACATCAAATAATGTTTTGATTTCACTTACGAGAGATCGCGTCATACCTTTATTAGCCTTTATCCAAATACTGTCAAAAAAAACAATGGAGATAGTGATTTGTAGAATAATTATAGGCGCAGCAACAATGATAAGCGCTCTATAAAAAAATCTTTTTGGTAATATTTTTTTAAGTATTTTATTCAGTCCAAAGGACATACCCGGAACCTCTTATAGTTTGTAAAAATTTTGGATTTTTAGGATTTATCTCTATTTTCTTCCTTAGTCTTGTTATCATTACATCTATCGAACGCTCTTTAGATATTTTGGAAATTTTTCCTATTTCCACTCTTGAAAAAATTTTACCTGGGGAAGATAGCATCTTTATCAAAACATTTTTTTCCGAAATATTAATTTTTTTAATTTTTTCTTTAAGTTTAATTGTCATTTTATTAAAATTTAATTCGGCTTCTCCAATTTTAGTTGATGTATAAAATTTATCATTATTTTTAATTTTAATAATATTTTTAATTCTAAGTAAAAGTTCTTGTGGTTCAAATGGTTTTCCCAAATAATCATCTGCACCTAGTTCCAAACCATGTATTCTACTTTCCGCTTCACCTTTGGCTGTTAAAAGAATTACTGGTAGATTTTTTGATTGTTTTAATTCTTTTGTTAAATCAAAGCCACTCTGACCAGGCATCATTACATCTAAAATAACCAAATTAAAATTAAATGTTTCAATTTTAGACTTTGCATCTTCTGCATTTATAGCAGTAGATATAATAAAACCTTTTTCTACCAAAAATTGCTTTATTAACTCTCTGATTTTATCATCATCATCTACAACTAAGATATGAAAGCTATTTTTTTCCATTAATTATTTTTTTTAAAACATTTTTAAATTTAACAACAGAAACTGGATCGGAGTCTTTAAGTGCGTTGAATATTCTTTTTTTCTGCTTCTCAAAGATTTCTTTATAAATCTTTTTGCCATCATTACCTAAATAAATTAGTCTTTTTCTAGTATCTATTTCATCCTTGACTTGCCTTATCATTTTAAAACGTTTCAAATCTTTTATTACTCTATTTAGGCTTTGTTTTGTAATTTTTAACTTATACATTAACTCATTGACATTAATACCTTCGTGTCGCTCAATTAATTGTAAAGCTCTGAAGTGAGCAGTCCCTAATGAATTTTTTTTCAATATGTCTTTAGGATCTGATATTGTCTCCCTGTAAGCATAGAGAAGCAATTGTATACAATCTTTGATCTGATCGTCTTTTAAATATAGTAAATCTTTCATTTTTTGGTCAGATATGTTGACATATTTTATCAACAATTATACTTTTTTGTTAGTAAAAAATTATTAAATTTTTTAATAAATGGAAACAGTTCCTTACGATAAAAGATCAGGTAAAATTTGGTTTAATGCAAAACTAGTGGATTGGAAAAATGCAAATGTCCACTTACTAAATCATGGTTTGCATTATGCTAGTTGCGTATTTGAAGGCGAAAGAGTTTATGATGGAGAAATATTTAAACTCGAGGAACATACTGAAAGACTTTTTCATTCTGCAAAAAGGATGGGAATTAATATACCTTACACCCAGGATGAAATTAATAAAGCCAGTAAAGAAATTATCTTAATTCAAAAAGTTAAAAATGGATATGTAAGACCCGTAGTATGGAGAGGAAGCGAGATGATGGCCATATCCGCGCAAAAAAATAAAATTCACGTTGCAATTGCAACTTGGGAATGGGGTTCATACTTTGATCCAAAACTCAAATTAAAAGGAATAAAATTAAATATTTCATCTTGGAGAAGACCTGCTCCTAATTCTGTGCCATGGGATACGAAAGCAGCAGGTTTATACATGATTTGCACTCTCTCAAAACATGAAGCTGAAAGTAAAGGATATACAGACTCCTTAATGCTTGATCATGAGGGAAACATAGCAGAAGCTACAGGAGCAAACATTTTTTTCAAAGATAAATCTGGAACACTACATACTCCTACACCTGACTCATTCTTAGATGGAATAACAAGAAGATGTGTAATTGAAATTGCAAAGTCAAAGGGAATTAAAATAATTGAAAGAAAAATCAAACCTAACGAAATGTCAGAATTTATTGGATGTTTTTTAACGGGTACTGCTGCTGAAATTACACCTGTATCTCAAATTGATAAATATCGATTTGAAGTTTGTAACCTCATTAAAGATTTATCTCAAAGTTATCAAAATTTAGTTAGAAAAAAAGCGGCAGCTTAATTTTTTTCATCATCGCTTATAGCTGTATCAATACCTTTAGCTAAATAATCATATCCAGTATATAAAGTTAAAACTGCAGATAACCAGAGAAGTATTATCCCTATAGTTTGAGCATTGTAATCTTGAAAATTAATAATTTTATTCCCTGTATTACCAGTAAGCAATAATGCTATAGAAAACATTTGTATAAAAGTTTTAAATTTTGCTAAATTAGAAACAGGTAAAGCCACCTTTTTTTGTGCCATAAATTCTCTCAAGCCAGATATTAGTATTTCTCTTGTTAGAATGATAATTGCTGCAACGACCTCATAGTTTTTAATTATTCCATTCATAACTAACAGGATTAAAGCTGAAGCTACTAAAATTTTATCAGCTATTGGATCTAGTAGTTCCCCAAGTTTTGACTCTTCCTTATAAAGTCTTGCTAAAAAACCATCTAAATAATCTGTAAAACTTGCTAACACAAATAAAAAGAATGGAACTAGATCCCCAACAACACCAGGTATAAAAAATGACAAAACAAAAATTGGAACAATTATTAGACGACCAATAGTTAGAATATTTGGAATTTTAAATTTCATATTTTAATTATCATGAAAAAAATCATGAATTTTTTTAGCAACTTTTTCTTCAATTCCTTCAACAGACTTTAAATCCTCAAAGCTTGCAGATTCTACTGATTTTGCAGATCCAAAATGATTCAATAAAGCTCTTTTTCTACTCCTACCTATACCCGATATTTGATCAAGTAAAGACCTACTTAAGTTCTTTCTTCGTTTTGCTCGGTGCGTACTTATTGCAAATCTATGAGCTTCATCTCTGAGTCTCTGAAGAAAGAATAGGGTGGGGTCATTTTTTTTAAATTTATAAATTTGGTTTTCATAAAAGAAAGTTTCGTTTCCTGCATTTCTGTTCTTACCTTTTGCGATAGCAATTATAGGTAACTCATGAAGACCTAAGTCATTTAAAGTTTCTCTACTAACAGAATACTGACCTTTTCCGCCATCTATCAATATCAAATCTGGTAGTGTCATATTTGTATTTTCATCTTTGAGTGCTCTGACAAATCTTCTATTTAAAACTTCCCTCATCATGCCATAATCATCTCCTTTAACGGCATCTGACTTAATATTAAATTTTCTGTACCTTTTTTTGATAAATCCTTCTTTACCAAAAGTAATAAGTGCTCCAACTGAGTCTGCCCCCTGCACGTGGCTATTATCGTATACCTCAATTAGATTAACATTAGAATTTAAATTAAATTTGTCAGAAAGTTGGTCTATCAATTTTGAATTACTTTCTGTCTCTAAAATCTTTTGTGTTAAAGCTTGTTTGGCATTTTTCTTTGCCATCTCCGAAACGATTTTTTCCTCTTTTGTAGAAGCCTTTTTAATTACTATTTCTTTCTTTTCTCTATTAGAGAATGTTTTTTCTAATAAAATTTTTTCATCAATTTCAATGTTTAAAAGAACAAGTTTGGGTACTGTTTTATTTTCATAAAATTGACCTAAAAAAGACGATAAAATTTTATTTTCTTTTTCATCTGGGTCATGTTTCGGGAAGTAAGCCTGATTACCCCAATTTTGTTTTGATCTAAAAAAGAAAACTTGAACACAAGTTTTTCCAGACTCTTTAAAAACAGATATAACATCTGCTTCTTTCAAATTTGTTTGATTTATTTTTTGTGAAGACTGAATTTGTGTTAACGCTTTTATTCTATCCCTAAGAATTGCAGCTTTTTCGTAATCCAGATCTTCACTTGCTTTTTCCATTTCTGTTGATAAGCTTTTTTGAATTCTTTGTGACTTACCAGAGATAAAATCGACTGCATCACCAACTAGGTTTTTGTAATTCTTTTCTTCAATTTTTCCAACACATGGAGCAGAACACCTTCTTATTTGATATAAAATACATGCTCTATCTCTATTTTTAAAAACTGTGTCGTCACATACCCTTAGTAAAAATATTTTTTGGAGAATTTTGATAGTCCAGTTTGCAGATCCCACCGAAGCAAAAGGACCAAAATAATATCCGTCTCTAATTTTTTTTCCCCTTAGTTTAGTCAGTTGTGGCCATTTATCTTTTCGACCAATGAATATATATGGGAATGATTTATCGTCTCGTAATAAAATATTAAATCTTGGCTTATGTTTTTTTATAAGATTTGCCTCCAATAAAAGAGCTTCGCTCTCATTTGTTGTAGTTGTGGTTTCAAGTTTTCTTGTAAGTGAAAGCATTCTCTCAGTTCGTATTGGAAGATGACTTTCTGAAACGTAGCTCTTTAAACGATTAGGAATATTTTTAGCTTTACCGACATAAAGAATTTCATTTTTGTCGCTAAGCATTCTATAAACCCCTGGATTGTTTGTGAGATTTACTATTTTTTTTCTAATTATATCTTTACCTTTTTCAATGCTCATTTGACCTAGTTTTTTCTAACTCAATTCCTACTGAAGTAGTATTTTTAATTACATCTAATTTCTCAATTCTTAAAAGGATTTTTTTTATTCTTAAATTTTCAAAAAGCTTGTCAAATATCTTTTCAGCCAATGTTTCTAGAAGTGGATAATGCTTTTTTGTAGTAATTTTTTTTATTATTTTAATTATCTGCTCATAATTTACAATACTCTTCAAATCTTTATCGTTTGGAACAAGGTTGTTATCAATATTTATAACAATATTAAATTTTACTCTTTGCTTTTTCTTTTTTTCGAAACTATGAATTCCGATAAGCATCTTTAAGATAAGATCCTTTATTAAAACTTTCCTTTTATAACTGTAAATTTTTTTTTGTTTAAATTTAATTATTTTCATTCTTTGGCATTTATTATGTCGGGAGTTTTCCATGCTAAACTTTGACCGCTATCTACGTTAATTATCTGACCTGTAACACTATCACTTTCGATAAAATATTTAACAGATTCACATATATTATTCAAATTAACCTGTCTTTTAAGGATTGTAGACTTCCACTGAGCATTAAAATGTTTTTCTGATTGTCTTTTATTTTTTAAAGTTGGACCTGGCGAAATTCCATTCACCCTTATATTTGGAGCAAGCCTCATAGCTGCAGTGGTTGTGAGTGTTGCAAGAGCAGCTTTACTCAGAGTATAAGAAAAAAAGAAAGGAGTAAGCTTTTTTACTCTTTGATCTATAATATTTATAATATTTGCTTCTTTATTTTTTACATATTTTTTAAAATCCTTAATCAAAAATGCAGGTGCTTTTAAATTAATATCTAAATGTTTTGAGAAGCTTTTATCGTTAAAGTTTTCTAAATCATCTTTTTCAAACAAAGATGCATTATTAATAAGACAGTCCACACCTTTCATTTTTTTATTTGCAAATGGCAATATTTTTTTTACTTCACTCGTTTTGCTAAGGTTTGCCTTGATTAAATAAACTCTACTACCTATTTCCTCTAACTCTATCTTTAATTTTTGTGCTGATTTTTTGGATTTATTGTAATGAATTAATATATCGATATCATGCCCAGCTAAACTTTTTGCTATAGCTGAACCAATTCTAGTAGCACCACCAGTAATAACTATTTTTTTGGCTTCCATTTTTTTATAGACTTTCTTGGTTTAGTACCTGGCATCCCCATTTTTGACCGTCCCTTAGGATATACTTTTTTATTTAAATTGTACTGTGAAATTTTAGGATTTAAGTTAATTTCTAATTCGTTTGTTTCTAACTTTCTTATTTCATCCCTTATTTTTGCAGCTTCTTCAAATTCTAAATTTGATGCTGCTTCTTTCATTTTCTTATTTAGAGCTTTTAGGTGTTTCTTTAAATTCCCCCCTACGTTTGAACCTTCACTGATTTTTACATAATCTTTTTCATAAACAGATTCTAAAATATCGTTAATCTCCTTCTTTACTGACTCTGCACTAATATTATTTTTTTTATTGTATTCAACTTGCCTGCTTCTTCTTCTGTCAGTCTCTTTCATAGCTTTATCAATACTTTTTGTTATTTTGTCAGCGTAAAGAACTACTTTTCCATCAACGTTTCTTGCAGCTCTTCCGATAGTTTGAATTAAAGAAGTTTCTGATCTTAAAAAACCCTCTTTATCAGCATCTAAAATAGCAACTAAAGCACATTCTGGTATATCTAATCCCTCTCTTAATAAATTAATACCAACTAAAATATCAAAAACACCCATTCTTAAATCTCTAATAATTTCTATTCTTTCAAGAGTATCTATATCTGAGTGCATGTATCTAACTTTTAGACCGTTTTCATGAAGATATTCTGTTAAGTCTTCAGCCATTTTTTTTGTAAGAGTTGTCACCAAGATTCTATATCCTTTTTCAATTACTTTTTTTGACTCGTGGAATAAATCGTCCACTTGAGTTTTTGCTGGCCGTATCTCTACATTTGGATCAATTAATCCTGTCGGTCTTATAACTTGATCTATATATTTATTTTGAGTTTGTTTTAGTTCCCAAGGCCCTGGCGTTGCTGATACAAAAACAGTTTGTGTTCTCATAGCATCCCACTCTTCAAACTTTAATGGTCTATTATCCATACAAGATGGTAATCTAAAACCATATTCAGCAAGAGTTTTTTTTCTCGTATGATCACCTTTATACATACCATTTAATTGAGGTACAGTTACGTGGCTTTCATCTACAAATATTATAGTATTGTCAGGAAAATATTCAAAAAGAGTTGGCGGAGGTTCTCCTTTTTTTCTTCCAGATAAAAATCTTGAATAATTTTCGATTCCTGCACACGTTCCTGTTGCTTCAATCATTTCAAGATCAAATTTAGTTCTCTCTCTTAATCTTTGAGCTTCCAAAAGTTTATTATTCGCCTTGTGGTCTTCTAAAGTAATCTCCAATTCTTTTTTAATTTCTTTAATGGCTTGATCAATAGTTGGTTTTGGAGTTATGTAATGACTATTCGCATAAAGTTTTATTACTGCAAAATCGTTAGTTTTATCTCCTGTCAGAGGATCAAACTCCTCTATTTTTTCAAGTTTATTGCCGTTTAAACTTAATCTCCAAGCTCTATCTTCCAAATGTGATGGAAATATTTCTAAATTTTCTCCTCTAACTCGAAAAGTGCCCCTGAAAAAATTTTGATCATTTCTCTTATATTGTAGATTCACAAACGTTTTAATAATCTCGTCTCTTTCATACTCATAATTTTTTTTTAATGCCAATGTCATCTTGCTATATGCCTCAACAGAACCAAGTCCATAAATACAAGAAACACTAGCAACTATGATCACATCATCTCTTTCTAGCAAAGATCTGGTTGCAGAATGTCTCATCCTATCTATCTGTTCATTTATAGAAGCCTCTTTTTCTATGTAAGTATCTGATCTTGGAACATAAGCTTCAGGCGTATAATAATCGTAATAAGAAACAAAATACTCAACAGCATTGTCAGGAAAAAAACTTTTCATTTCGCCATACAATTGTGCCGCCAAAGTTTTATTCGGTGCCAAAACTAAAGCAGGTCGATTTGCAGACTCAATTACTTTAGCCATGGTAAAGGTTTTTCCAGATCCAGTGACACCCAGCAAAACCTGTTCGCTCTGTTTATTTTTCAAATTTTTAAGTATCTTTTTTATTGCCTCTGGTTGATCCCCAGCAGGTTGAAAACTACTTTTGATTTTAAATTTTATCCCTCCTTCTAGCTTCTTCCTTTCAGAAGAGTTATTAGCCTCTAAATTATCTATTTTTTCTTGGTAAGTATTTTGCATTTTATGTTAATAATAACAAAATATTATAAATTTCAATGAGCATTGTTTCCAATA
>MDSW01176488.1_pt1 | contig 14216 bp, 15 predicted proteins | sample 811171 | NCBI WGS metagenome assembly MDSW01 (sample SAMN05326641, study PRJNA326480) | marine metagenome | isolation source: seawater | place: Atlantic Ocean: North West | collected 2012 | reverse complement strand
GATTTGGGTGATCCGGTAATTGTCCTTGTAAATAATCACCAGCTTCCTGAATAATTTTCCAGAGTTTACTTGCGTTTTCTTTATTCATAACCTTTTTAACTAAATTTTTCAGTTTTTGAAAGATCAACACCAGTGTCTGGATCAAGCTGTATACCCACTGGAGTAATATTTCTAGGCAATGGTGTAAAAGTATTTTCATTTTCAGGAACTTCATCGCTAGATCTTCTAAACATTCTATAACAACCAAATAAAACAATTATTATTTGAAATAAAAATAGGAAAATAAAAAAACCATTAGGTCCAATTTCTTTCATAAAAAAGGAACATAAAAAAGGTGCAGGCATTGCGCTTATTCCAAATATAAGTTGTAAACCTGCGCCAGCTGATACAAATTTTTCTTTTGGTAAAAAGTCATTTACATATGCAAGATTTAGAGAAAACAAAGGAAGACACATTCCAGCATATAAGCTAATAAATATATAAAACCAAAGCCTATGATTGGTTATATGTTGTAGTATAGTTTTCCAATCTGAAGATAAATTTATAAAATCAGGAGACACTGAAACAGAAAAAAAACAAAGTATAGCAAAAACTGATCCTAGTAACGAAGTTATAATTATTACTAATCTTCTGTCATATCGGTCAGATAAATATCCAATAGGCCACTGGAAAAATGCTCCAGAAATTGTGATTAGAGATAAATATAAAGAAATTTCTAAAATAGAAAAATTCATTAAAGCCCCATATACAGCACCCATGGTAAATATTGCTGGATGAAGAAATCCAGCACAGAGCATGCTAATTGTACCTAATGGTGAAGTTTTATAAAGCTCTTTAATTTTAATTGATGAAATTTTTTTAAATGTTGGAGGTTTACGTTTTGTCAGAAGTATAGGTATTAATGCTACTGACAATAATAAAGAGACTAATATAAATGGTTCATATTGTTTTGGATTATTAAAATTTAATAATAGCACTCCTAATGCGAGACCTGTAAATGTAATCATCATATAGATTGATAAAACTTTTCCTCGAGTTCTATTAGTTGCTCTGTCATTCAACCAACTTTCAACAACGACAAAAATACTTAACATGCTAAAACCTGTTAAGAATCTTCCAATAGCCCAAACATATGGGTTAACAAAAATAGCGTGTATTAAAATACTTAAAGAAGCGACAGAAGCAAATGCTGCAAAAACCCTAATATGACCTACTTTTCCTACTAGATTTGGAACGATATTGGCAGCAGTAAAGTAGCCAATAAAATAACCAGACATCAATATCCCAGTAGCGATTATATCAAAATCTTCTAATACTGCTCTTAATCCTAATAAGTTACCCTGTAAACCATGAGCAAGTATAATAACTCCATAACCAAGAAAAAGAGCCCAAGAATTTCTAAATAGTTTTCCCATTTTTGAGTGAGTATGCCTTCTGTATAAAAAAGCAAGTAGTTAATTTTTTATTATGTTTTTTTTAAGGCGAGAAAAGAATGAATTGCAATAGTTAAAATAATTATAATTCCACCTGTAATAGTTTCTATACTAGGCTGCTCCTTAATGACTAACCAAACCCAAAAAGGGCCTAATACAGTTTCTAATAAGAAAAAAAGATTAACTTCTGATGCTGTTATGTATCTTGGAGCTAGAGTTATTAAAACAAAAGGTATAGCAACACAAAAAACACACATAGCAGGTATAATTAATAAATCATTACCTTTAATGGTAAGGTCGTCTATAAAAAATAGAGCAATAAGTGCTATAATTAATTTAGCAATCATTGCTGAAGGAATTAAATTAGCACTTTTTTTACCAGCTCTTATTATTACTGCCCCAGCGGCAAGTCCCAAGGCGCAGATAAATCCATATATATTGCCTTTGACGTCTCCTTTTTCAAACGAGTCAATAAAAATATAAATTACAGCTATCGTTGTAATTATTATAGCTATCCAAGTTTTTTTATCAGGCAATTCTTTCAGAAATATAAAGCTTATTAAGGCAGACAACATAGGTGCGAGGCTTACCATAACAAGAGTATTTGCAACATTTGTGTTTTCAATTGAGTATACAAATAAAATATTTGTTACAATAAATGTACATATATAGCCTAACCCATGCCATCCATTTTCTTTTAATGAAGAAAAAAGTTTGCTTTTTTGAATAATAATAAGGCTAACAAAAACTACAAAAAATGGAATAAAACCCCTATAAAATATTAAATTCCAGGAATGTACGTTTGACAATCTAATAAGCAAACTATCAGGAGTAATAAACATTATAGCTGTAAAAGCAAATAAAGTTCCTTTTTTTTGATCTGAAATTTTCATAGATTTAAATCAAGAAATTAATTTGAGTAAGGTTTCCTTGAAAATATCTCTCTTACAAAAGGCTCAAAATCTTTAAGCTCTAAAGACTTAAAATTTGGGTCAAAAGATTTTTGATCCCACTTTTCACAAAAATCAATAGTGTCTTTATAATATTTATGCCCTTTATATTTCTCTCTTTGATTTTTATCACCTCCTAAATGATGTGCATAATAATACATTTGAAATTCACCATGCTTTTCAACTATCCAATGAATTTTTTCACTAACATAAGGCTTAAGAACTGCTGCAGCATATTCAGAATGATTTAAAGGTGCCAACTCATCACCAATATCATGGAGTAGGGCAGCTACAATCATTTCACTATCAGCTTTATCATTTATAGCTCTAGTTGCAGTTTGCAGCGAATGTTCTAATCTACTTATTTTATAACCTTCAAGAGTATTAGTTAATCCACTCATAAATTTAATTATTCTATCCGCTGTCCCTTCAATGAATTTTTTTTCGTGTTTATCTAATAATAAATAGTCCTCTTTAGTTCCATCTTTCATTTGTATAAAATTTACTTCTTTCATAAAAACTAATTATTTGACGCTGTGCTTAACAAAGATAGTTGTGTAACTTTATCATCTCCCAACTTATCAATTGGTTTAACAGGGTAGTCGCCAGTAAAATAATGATCAGTAAGTTGAGGATAAGTATCATTTCTTTTTTCAAAACCCATTGCTTTATACATTCCATCTATTGATAAAAATTTTAAAGATTTTGCGTTAATATATTTACAAATTTCATTATTATTTTTGTTAGCCGCTAAAAGTTCTTTTTTTGTTGGTGTATCTATACCATAAAAATCTGGAAATTTTATTTCTGGAGAAGCAATTCTTACATGTACTTCTTTAGCACCAGCATCGTAAAGCATTTTAACTATTTTATGACAAGTAGTACCTCTTACTAGAGAGTCATCAATTAAAGCTATTTTTTTATTTTTAATAGTTGATTTATTAGCATTTAATTTTAATTTTACTCCTAAACTTCGGATTTTTTGGACTGGCTCTATAAAAGTTCTTCCAACATAATGATTTCTTATTAATCCAAGGTCAAAATTTTTACCAGCATATTGGCTAAATCCAATAGCAGAAGCATTCCCTGAGTCTGGAACAGGTACAATTAAATCTACATCTATATTTGATTCTTTAGCTAACTCTTCTCCAAAATTTTTCCTATATTCATAAGCACATTTACCATTTAATATACTGTCTGGTCTTGAAAAATAAATATATTCAAAAACACAAGGTCTTTGTTTTTTTGTGGGAAAAGGTTTAGTGCTTTTTATTTTTCCATTTTCAATAGAAACTATTTCTCCATTTTCTACTTCTCTTACAAATTTTGCACCAATAATGTCCAAAGCACAAGTCTCTGAAGCAAAGATGTAAGAGTTATTTAATTTTCCAATAACCAAAGGCCTGATTCCAAAAGGGTCTCTAACTCCAATAAGTGTATTTTTTGTTAAAAATACAAGAGAATAAGCTCCCTGTATTTGAAAAAGTGCATCAATTATTTTATCAATTTTTTTCTCTCTTTTTGATTTTGCAATTAATTGGACGATTGTCTCTGTATCAGAAGTTGTGTAAAAAATTGCACCTTCTTCAACCAATTTTTTTCTTAAAGTTATTGCATTAGTTAAGTTACCATTGTGGGCAACAACAATACCTCCAGCATTTGTATCTGCAAAAAAAGGCTGAACATTTCTTAAAGTAGCAGCGCCAGTTGTGCTATATCTATTGTGACCAATAGCAAAGTTCCCTGGTAAATTTTTTAAAACTTTTTCTTTATTAAAATTATCTCCAACTAATCCAAATCTTTTTTCTGAATGATAATTTTTTCCATCATAAGAAACTATTCCACATCCTTCTTGCCCCCTATGTTGCAAGGCATGCAATCCAAGAGCAGCAAGTGTAGAAGCATCTTGATTATTACTGATACCAAATACTCCACATTCTTCTTTCAATTTTGGATTATATATCTTTAATCTTTTCTTTAGTTTCTTTATATTTTTTTTCATCTGGAAATTCTCTTAATAGGTAATTACTACCTTTTTCAACATATGAAAAGCTCCAAGATGATTTTATATTTATTGGCCATTTGTTATAATTATAGAAGATACTAATAGTTGAAAATATACAAACACTAATAATATATCCTCTAAAAAAACCAAAAAAGAATCCAAATATTGTATCTAATTTTCCAAGTCCTGAAAATTTAACTGCCCGACTTAATCCTTTGTTTATAATAAGTATAACAAATATAACTATAATAAAAATCCCAACTCCCAACATAATGTCTAATATATATTCATTTTCTATAACACCATCTACATAAGGTTTTATTCTTGGAAAAATAATTAAAGTAATAACATATGCTAAAAGCCATTTAGCTGCCTCAAGAATACTTAATACAAAACCTTTTCTTAAACATTTAATTAAAGATAAAAGAGTAATTATTAAATAAATTAAATCAAAAGCAACTATATTGTTATAAAATTCTTTTAGGACTTCCAGCATATTTAACTATTTTTAATTGTAAAAGGTTTAATCAAAATTATTAAAGCTGGCAAAAGCGTTAACACTGATATCATTGCAAACAACATAGCCAAAGCCGTAAAAATTCCAAAATATATGGTAGGTATAAAATTTGATAATACCAATATTGAAAATCCAAATACAATTGTAATAGAAGTATTTAGTATCGCTATACCAACAGTAGAGTGACAAATTTTGACAGTAGAGTCATATTTTTTATTTTTCTTAAATTCTTCTTTAAATCTATAAATATAATGTATGCTATTATCTACAGCTATTCCTATTGTTATAGCAGCAATTGTTATTGTCATCATGTCTAATGGTATCTCTAATATTCCAATTACTCCAAGAATAAAAAATGCTGCAATAAAATTTGGAACCACTCCAATTAAAGAGAGTTTTATATTTCTAAAAAGAATTATAAACATTAAAAAAATCCCAAGCATAACAAAACCCAATGTTAAAATTTGAGATTTAAATAAACTTTGCAATAAATTATTGAACAAAATTAAAACACCAGCTAATTTAAACTCATCTTTTTTCAGTCCTAGCTCATTTTCTAGATCATAATTAATTTTGTTTATAAGATCATTTCTTCTTAAATTTTTTAACGAATCTTTTATTCTTAAATTTATTCTAGCCTCATCGTTTTCAATAGATATATATGGATCAACAATTTGTTTTTTTATTGTTTTAGGTATTTTGGTATACAAAACACCCATTTCTAATGTTCCAAGATCCTTATCGTTATTAAGTTTTTTAGCAATTTCTAAAACAGAAGAAAAAGAGAGAACTTTACCAATAGGTTCTAAGTTTTCTAAATAATTATGTACATCTTTTATTTTATCAATTTTATTTTTTGTAAACCAATATTTTTCAGATCCTTCTTCATCATCCCAATCATCAAACTCTTCCTCAGTTTCTTCGTCATCATTGTCTTTATTGCTTTTTGGAAATTTTAAGATTATCTCTAATGGAGTAGTGCCTCCAAGTTTTTCATCAATAAATTTCATACCTTTATAAATTTCAGTATCTTTATCAAAATAATTTATAAAACTATTTTCTACTTCTAATTTGCTTATTCCAAAAATACTTACAAAAATAACAATGATAGTTGAAGAAAATATTATTTTATTATTATTTAATGTAAATCTAGCAAGAAAATTAGTAAATGCAGAATTTTTTTGTTCTTTTATTTTTGAACTATTGTTTGAAAAAAAGTTAAGAAGAGTAGGTAACAATGTAAAAGTAATTAAAAAAGAAGTTATTAAACCCATAGTCATCATCCAGCCAAAATCTATAATTGGTTTTATTTCACTAAATATCAAAGATAGAAAAGCACAAATTGTTGTCAAAACAGTATAAATAATTGGCCAAACCATTTTTGAAGTAGATAAATATATTAATTCTGAATTTTTTTTATTAGGAAAATCTTTTCTTAATTGAAGAAACCTAGTACTTAAATGAATATTCATAGCCATTGTTAAGATAAGCATCAATGCTATAAAATTTGAAGATATTACAGTGACTTTCCATCCCAGTAATCCTAAGAGACCAGTCATAATAACTACCGAAAAAAAACAACTACTTATAGGAATTAATATCCAAATAAACTTTCTAAATACATACCATAAGGTAATAACAATAAAAGCAAAAACACCTATCCCAAAAACCACAATATCATTTTTTATAAAAGATATCATATCATCAGCTATCATAGGAATGCCTCCTAAAAAAATTTGAGGAGGATTATAGTTTTGATTTTCATACTTATCTGCCATGGATATGTATGATTTAATTATTTTTCTTATCTCATTTATATTTTGATGGTTTTTTTCTTTTAGATAGTTTTTATAATCTTCAAATTCTTTTCCGCCTTTTTTTTCTAGCTCTAATAATTTTACATCTTTTTTTAAGTAAACAATTATACCAGTCGATTTTCCATCTTCACTAATTACAAAGTTTCTAAATACAGGACTGCTAAGAATTTCAGCAAATCCTCTTTTTTTGTCTACATTTTTATCTTTAAGAGTTTTAAAATTTTTAAGTTTTTCAGTTACACTTTCATCAGAATTGTCCAATAAAGGTATATCAAGAATAGTTATAACATTCTCTACCCAATCTAAGTTTTGTATATCTCTTTTAAGACTAGTTAATTCAGATATAGATTCCTTGTTTATGATTTCATAATGAGGAGTATAAGTTAATACTAGAAAATCTCTATTTCCATATCTGTTATTTATTTCTTTTAAATATTCTAGATCTGGATCACCCTCTATGAGCAAAGTATCAGACGAAGCATCTAATTTAAAATCTTTTACAAAATAGCCAAAAGTGATCAAGCAAAGAAATAGTACTCCAATAACCAGTTTCGGTTTTTCTAAAATTATATTTTGATATAAACGTGCAAACATTTACTAAGAAAATATATATTTTAATTTAGTTATTTTGAATATCTTTAAATTTAGTAAACATAGCCTCAAATTCTAAATTAACATTGCCAGTAGGGCCATGTCTTTGTTTACTTATTATAATTTCAGCTAAATTTGATATTTCATTCATTTTTGCTTGCCATTCTGCATGATCTACAGTTGCAGCTCTAGGCTCTTTTCTTTCAAGATAATATGCTTCTCTATAAACAAACATCACTACATCTGCATCTTGCTCAATAGATCCAGACTCTCTTAAATCTGAAAGTTGAGGTTTTTTATCATCTCTTTGTTCAACAGCTCTTGATAATTGTGATAAAGCTAAAACTGGAACAGCTAGTTCTTTAGCTAAGGCTTTTAATCCTTGAGTTATTTCAGATATTTCCTGAACTCTCCCATCTTTAGTATTTGTTGCTCTCATTAACTGTATGTAATCAATCACAATCATATCAAGTCCAAATAGTCTTTTTATTCTTCTAGCTCTATTGCTTACCGCAGCAATACTAATAGCTGGGGTTTCATCTATATACAAAGGTAGTTCAGAAATATTTTTTGAAGTTTCAATAAATTTATCAAATTCTTCATCTGATATTCTTCCTCTTCTGATATCATTTGATTTTATTCTTGATTGTTCTGCTAATATTCTTGTTGATAATTGTTCAGAGGACATCTCAAGAGAAAAAAACGCAATTGATGACTTTTTTTTTGCTTCTTGAATTTTTTTTGCTGCATTAAAGGCTATATTGGTAGCCAAAGCTGTTTTTCCCATTGAAGGCCTTCCAGCTATAATTATTAAATCTGATTTATGCAGACCCCCAAGTCTATCATCTAAATCTCTAAGTCCAGTAGGCACACCTACTATACCTTCTTCATTTTTGTATGCATTTGAAGCCATTTCAATTGTAAATTTTAAAGCTTCATCAAATTTAACGAGAGAAGAGTTAAAAGATCCTTTTTCAGCTAAGTCAAACAATAGCTTTTCAGAATTTTCAATTATATTTTGTCCACTAACATTTAAATCTTTTAATTTAGCAGTATCAATTGTATTTTCAGATATTTTTATCAATTCTCTTCTTACATACATATCATAAATAATTTTTGAATATTCAATTGCTTGACGGGAAGAAGTAGAAAATTTTGTAACTTTAACCAAATAGTCTGGAACATTAATATCATCCTTTTCATTTTCAAAATAATTTTTTAAAGTTATGGGATTTGCTAACATGCCTTTATAAATAAGGCTTTCAATTGCACTAAATATTTTTTGATGCATTGGATCATAAAAGTTAATATTTGAAATTATTGTATTTATTTCATCAAAAATTTCATTAGATACTAATATTGTTCCAATTACAGACTGTTCAGCCTCAATATTATTTGGAAGTTCTTCAAAATTATTTTTAACAACATTTAATCTTTTGTTGATCATATATAAAAAATTACACTAAGAGTTAAATAATACAATCAATATTATTTATTGGGGAAAAAATTGTATAAGTTTATTATTAAATATTTTCTAATGGTTCTACTTTAATATTAATTTCAGCTTGAACCTCTGAATGTAAATTTATTTTAACCTTAAAATCTCCTAAGGATTTTATTTCTTTTATGAGTTGTATCATTGAAGGTTTAATATCTAATTTTTCTAATTCTGAAATTGTTTTTGAAATTTCAGTAGGTTTAACTGATCCGTAAAGTTCATTATTCTCAGTGCTATGTTTTTTAAATAGATACTCTTTTTTATTTATTTTTTCCGAGATATCTTTTGCAATTTTCTTTTTTTCTAGATCTTTTTTGTTTAAATCTTTCTTTATTTTATCAACTTGTTTTATATTTTCTTTTGAAGCATATAATGCTTTTTTTGAAGCAATAAGATAATTTCTAGCAAAGCCTCTTTTAACATCAATAACATCTCCTATTGATCCAATTTTTACTAAATTTTCTAATAAAATTACTTTCATTATATTAAAGCTAAATTTCTTGCTCTTTTAATTGATAAAGATAGTTCTCTTTGTTTTTTTTGACTTACCGAAGTTATTCTTGAAGGAAGTATTTTTCCATTTTCAGATACATATTTTTTAAGTAGTCTTATATTTTTATAATCAATGATAGGAGCACCTTTCCCTGACAAAGGGCAATTTCTTTTAAATCTATATTTTTGCGGTTGAAAAATACTTAACTTTGCAAAGTTACTTTGTTTTCCTTTTTTTCCAGTATTTTTTCTTTTTTTAACCATTAGAATTTATTTTTATCTAAGTTTTTATCTTTATTTGTTTGAAAATAATTTGTTTCTAAATCAAATTTTTTAACTTTTATTGTCATATATTTTAGAAGATTTTTATCAATCTTTTCGCTTTTTTCTAGCTCAAGAATAACTTTACTTTGACCTTCTATTTTAAAATGAATGTAATTACCTTTTTTATTTTTATTTATAATGTAGGAAAGGTCCAACAAGCCCCAATTTTCTGTTTTAACAATACTGCCCTCTGACTTTTCAACTATTTTTGAATATTTTTCTATTAACTGTTTTATTTGACCTGGGCTAACATCCTGTTTTGCTATTATTGTGTGTTCGTATAAATTCATTATTATTCTTTTATAAAATGTGAGGATATACTATTATAATTATTTAATTACAACACAAAAATATTAATGTTTTCAGTTATCTTTCCAGGGCAAGGATCCCAATCAGTAGGAATGGCAAAAGATTTATATGATAATTTCAGTTCTGTGAAGGAAATATTTGAAGAAGCGGATGAAGTTCTTAACTTTTCTTTAAGCAACTTAATTTTAAATGGTCCAAAAAATGAATTAGATTTGACTGCAAATACTCAGCCAGCCATTTTTCTTGTAGGCTTCTCTATTTTTCAATTAATTAAAAAAAATTATAATATAAATTTAAATAAAGCAAATTACTTTGCTGGACATTCTCTTGGCGAGTATACAGCTTTAGCTTGTGCAGAAGCTTTAAGTTTTTCCGAAACATTAAAACTTTTAAAAGTTAGAGGCAAGTCTATGCAAGATGCAGTACCAAAAGGAGAGGGAGGAATGGTTGCAATTTTAGGCAGCACACTAGAAATTATAGAGAAAATTATAAATGAGAATATTAATAATTATAAATGTTATATTGCAAATGATAATTCAGAAGGACAATTAGTTGCAAGTGGAAAAAATCAAGATTTAGATTTGTTAATGCAAGATTTAAAAAAAAATAATATTAAAAGTATAAAATTATCAGTAAGTGCACCATTTCATTGTAAACTTATGAGCAATGCAACAAAAATAATGAATAATGAAATAAAAAAATCCGATTTTAAAAATCCAAAAAATACATTAATATCCAATGTAACAAGTCAAGAAGTTAGCGATTCTGAAACTTTAAAAAATTTGTTAATTAAACAAATTGAAAGTAGAGTTAGATGGAGGGAAAGTGTTAATTTAATGATTAAAAAAGGTGTAAATAAATTTATAGAAATTGGACCAGGAAAAGTTTTATCAGGACTTGTAAAAAGAATAGATAGAAATGTTATAGTAGATTCTATAAATACAGAAGATGATATTAAAAAAATAAAAATTCATGATTGATTTTGCAAATAAAAAAATTTTAATTACAGGTGCTACAGGTGGTATAGGAGAAGAATTAGTTAAAAAATTTATATCATTAAATGGAAATGTATTAGCAACAGGAACAAAAAATGAAAAATTAGATGTACTTAAAAAAAATTTTCCAAGTATAAATGTTTTAAAATTTGATATTTCTGATCATTCTAAAATAGAAGAATTCATTGAAAATGTTTCATCACAGCTATCAGGTCTAGATATATTAATTAATAATGCCGGAATAAATATGGATAATTTGTCATTGAGAATGAAAGACGATGAATGGAAAAAAGTAATTGACGTAAATTTAGGATCCACATTTTTACTTTGCAAACATGCTGTAAAAAAAATGCTTAAAAACAAGTATGGTAGAATAGTCAATATTACATCAGTAGTGGGCCATACTGGAAATTTAGGACAAGCAAATTATTCTGCTTCTAAAGCAGGCATAATAGGAATGTCAAAAAGTTTAGCAATTGAATATGCTAGGAAAAATATTACTGTAAATTGTGTATCCCCAGGATTTATTAAATCTAGAATGACAGATAATATTGTTGAAAGCGTTAAAGCTGTTTTAACTTCAAGAATACCCATGTCCAGACTGGGATCTGGCGAAGATGTATCAAATACTGTTGCTTTTTTATCATCAGACGCTGCATCATATATAACAGGTGAAACAATACATGTTAATGGTGGCATGTATATGGGTTGACAAAGCTGAGTATTAATTTATTAACAAAATAAAACATAAAGGAACAAAATGTCAGATGATATTTCAAGCAAAGTTAAAAAAATAGTTGCAGACCATTTAGGTATAGATGAAGCAAAAGTGACAGAAGAATCTAGTTTTATTGATGATTTGGGAGCAGACAGTTTAGATACTGTAGAATTGGTAATGGCTTTTGAAGAAGAGTTTGGTTCAGAGATTTCAGACAATGAAGCAGAAAAGATATTAACTGTTGGTGATGCGATCAAATTTATAGAGAGTAAAAACAACTAATAATAAATTAAATGTCCTCAAGAGAAGATGGAATAATGATTATTCTGTCGTCACCGTCAGGAGCTGGCAAAACTACTATTACAAAACTACTTTCTGATAGTGAAGATTATACAATCTCAGTTTCACATACCACAAGAAAACCAAGAGAAAATGAAGTTAATGCAAAAGATTATTTTTTTGTAGATGAAGAAGAATTTAAATTATTATTGCAAAATGATGAATTTTTAGAGCACGCAAGAGTATTTAATAATTTTTATGGGACAACAAAAACACCAGTTATTAATAGCCTTGAAAAAGGTAAAAATGTTATTTTTGATATTGATTGGCAAGGAACAAAACAAATAAAAGAGAAAAATCTTAAGTATAAACTTATAACTTTTTTTATTTTACCTCCTAGCAAAAAAGTTTTGTTTGAAAGGTTATCTAATAGAGATATGAAAGATAAACTTATTGCCGAAGAAAGAATGAGACAATTTGGAAAAGATGTTCTCCACTGGGTAGACTATGATTATGTAGTTATAAATGATGATCTAAATAGTTGTTATAAAGAAGTTAATAAAATAATTAAATCAGAAATAAATAATACCAGCAATACTTACAATGTTGATATAATAAAAAAACACGTTAATCAATTAATTGATTAAATTTTCAAATTCTTCAGTAATTTTAAAATAAGTTAGTGGATTTAAATTTTGTGGTCTAAGATTTTGATTTAATTCGAGTTTATCAATAACTATTTTTGGATTTTTAAAGATTTGTTTCAAAGGATTTTTGATCATTTTTCTTCTTTGATTAAAAAAAATTCTAGATATTTTTTCAAGATTTTCTGGATTTTTAATATGAAAAAATTTTTTTTTTTGGGGTGAATGTAAGTAAAGTACTATAAATTTTAGGTTTAGGAAAAAAACAGTTAGGACTAATATCAAATTCTTTTTTTATTTCATATTTCCAATTTGAAAATACTGTTAATCTTCCATAAGCTTTTGAATTTGTTTTTGCTAATATTCTGTCAGCAACTTCTTTTTGAAACATTAGTATAAGTTTTTTACTATATTTAAATTTATCTTTATCTTTTATCCAATTTACTAATATTTCGGTAGAAATGTTATATGGCAAATTACCAAATACAATAATATTTTCATTATTTTTTATATTTAGTTTAATATTTAAAATATCTTTATTTATAACAGATATCTTGTCATTAAATTTTTCATAAAGAAAATTTGAAAGCTCCTTATCTTTTTCAACTACAATTAATTTTTTTGGGTTTTTTTTTAAAATAGATTTGGTTAAATTGCCAGTTCCTGGTCCTATTTCTAAAACAATACTTTCTTTGTTAATATTTGCAGTACTTATTATTGAATTAATTATATTTTGGTCTAATAAAAAATTTTGCCCTAAACTCTTTTTTGGCTTAAATTTCATTTAGTTTTTTTAAGAAAATTAAGAGCCTCTATTAAACTTGCAGGGTCAGACTTATTTTTTCCTAACATTTGATTATTTGTACCATGGTCAGGAGAAATTCTTATAAAAGGCAATCCTAATGTTATATTTATTGCGTTAAAATTGTGTATCGTTTTTAGAGCAGTTATTACCTGGTCATGATACATGCCAACAACAACATTAAATTTATTGATATTATTTTTCATAAATAAAGTATCTGCAGGAAAGGGACCTTTCAAATTTATTTTACGTTTTAAAGCCATCTTTATTGCAGGATCAATTATTTTTTTTTCTTCACTATCAATCAAATTGGATTCACAATGAGGATTTAAACCTGTGACTGCAATTTTAGGATTTTTTCCAATTTTTTTTTTATAAAATTCATTTATTAAAATAATTTTATCTAATATTAGTTTTGAGGAAATTTTTTTATGAACATTTTTTAAAGGTATATGAGTTGTAACCGGACAGACTGATAATAATTTGTTATAAATCAACATGGCAACATTATTTTGTTTATAAGTTTTATAAGCTAAATATTCTGTAATTCCTTCAAACTTGCCGTTAAGAAAATGTTTTTTTGAAATAGGTCCATTTATTAATGCATATCCTAATTTTTTTTTCATTATATTTATACCTATATTAAAACAATCATTTATATATTTAGAAGATTTTGAAGTTATTTTTCCGAAAGGTTTTTTAAAATTTAAATTAACATCTATTAAATTTATTTTTTTATTATCTAATTTATATTTTTGTAGTAAATCTGATTTAATCAAATTAATTTTAAGTGAAAATCCTAATTTTTTCATTTGCATCATTATTATTTTTTGTGATCCAAT
>MDSW01075979.1_pt1 | contig 14219 bp, 11 predicted proteins | sample 811171 | NCBI WGS metagenome assembly MDSW01 (sample SAMN05326641, study PRJNA326480) | marine metagenome | isolation source: seawater | place: Atlantic Ocean: North West | collected 2012 | reverse complement strand
GGACAGGTCACGCTGACCGACCACACGCGTCGTCCGCTGATCGAGCCGAGCCCGGCAGAAGCACCAGAGCATGGAGATTTCGTCCGCGCGATGCTGACAGGCTGGGTCCCGCAGATCGGATCGACCGTTGTGCGCCGCGACGTGCGGGAAACGGTTGGCTTCTTTGACGAGGCCCTGACCGGGGACCAGGACTGGGACTGGCATATCAGGAATGCGCGTACGGGCCGGGTAGGCTTTGTCACTCAGCCGGGCGTCTTGTTCCGTTCGCGTCCGGACGGCTCGTATGACAAACTGCAGCGAACGCGTCTCCGGTTCACGCGAAAGGTATTCCTGCGCCATGCTTGGCCTGAACGGAAGCGCTGGCCCTCCGTAAAGGAATGGGTCAGCTCATATTTCTACTGTTTCCAGTACTATTACACGTATTTTGCAGAAGCGGCAGAGGAACGCGCGCGAAATGGACGTCCCTTTAGTGCGCTATACGCTGGCGTCACGGCAGTCTGGCTGTTCCCACGAATGGCGGTTCGCCACATGAGTCAGCCGTCGTCATTGCGTGGAGCATTTGCCTCTCTGCTCGGGCAAGCCCAGCGCGACGCCAAAGGCAGCGCCTAGACAATATAGTTCGTGAGTTGCAGGGCGGGTGGTCTAGCGGCTGAGGCGCCGCTTCATCCATTCGGGAACCAGCAGCTTCAGTGCAGCCAATCCGCCGACTTTTCCTTGCTGCTGCAGATGACGCACCGTCCTGAAACGTGCGCCGAACGGCAGAAGGCCGGTGAAGTCCTTGATGAACTCATTCACATCGCCATTGGAGCCGTACATGTCCTCGTGGCGGATGTCGGGTTCGCCAAAATGTGGCTGGTCCACCTGGCCAGGCATGGGCTGCAGGTCTGCCGGCAGCGGCGGTAATTCTGCCGCCGCCTGATAGGCACGTTCCAGCCATTGCATCCATTTTTCAGGATGGGTGACCGCCACCGCCTTGAGCGCAAGTTTCGAGCGTTCCGCGCGATAGGCTTTGTCGCGGATCAGGCGGACAATTTCTTCCTGCCACTCGGTATCCGACCGGGCCTGGTGAATACCTCCGATCAGGCCGAGATGATTGATGCCGACCAGCCGCGCTTCGTCCGGCGCTTTGAACAGGGTGACCAGCGGCAAGCCATAGCCAGCGGCTTCCATGAGGGAAGTGGAAGATGAGAAGGGATACGAGTCGATATAGATGTCGGCAGCTTCGAAATACTCCCACGGATCGGGCCGTTCGGGAATACCGATGATCCTGCCGCCCGTCTTGGCCGCGGCTTTGTCCCAGCCTTCCGGCATGCCGGAACCGACGACAAACATTTTCGCATTCGGATTTTCGTTCAGCAGATCCACGAAACGGTCTGCGTAAGTCATCCCGTCAATGGGGCGGTACTTGGCGCCGCGCGCAACGGAAATCATCACGACACTGTCGTCTTCGACGCCGATTGCCTTGCGGGCCGCTTCGCGGCTCGCATTGCGGACAGGCGCTTCCACGGGCGTCGGCAACATCAGGGAGCGTTCCGGTGCAACACCCCGCCGGCCAGTGGTTATGTCCGCAGCCGCGTCACGCAGGTTCAGCACGCCGTGGCAGATGCTGGAGCCCAGCCAGAACAGATGGTCGGCATGGTTCATGGCGATGACGGGCGGAATATCGCTGGTGCCTGCAAAGGCGATGACGGGCACGACGTCCTCGCAGTTTATATCCAGGACAACGAGATCATAGTCCCGCGAAAGCTGGCGCAACTGTTGTGCCCAGTCCCGAACATTTCCGAGTTGGTGGTTGAGCGAGAAGACAGATCCTCCGCTCCTCCGAACGGCGTCCGTCAGGTATTCCGGGAGTGATCCACGGTCACGCGTGACAACGAGTGAATGTTCTCGGGTGTGATCTGTGTCGATCCAGCGCCTGACAAGGCGCGTCAGCCCGCCAACCGGTGGGACTTCTGTAACAACATGGAGAATGCGTTTGATGTCAGTTGCGCTTTGCGGCCGCGCGACCGCGCTGGACGGGTCTCTCAGCGTTGCTGCGACAGCATGCAGCACGCGCTCCAGCCGTTCGCTGGCGAAAACGCCCGGGTGCCTCTTGGTCGCCAGCCATGCGGCGCAGGCGGCAGACATGGCAGCTTCATCGAACCTGCGTTCAGCCAGTAAGCGCTCAGCATCCTGAACATGCTTCTCGAAATCTGTGTAATTATCCCGCAGGCGCGCTTCCGCCGTGCTTGCGGAGGATGGGGCATTCATGCCGCCGTGGCTTTCTTCAGAGCCTCGACAACTGTGACGATGTCATCATCGCTCATTTGCGGATAGAGCGGCAGGGCGATACGTTTGTCCTGTGCCTTCTCAGAATGGGGCATGGGGAAACGCTCGCTATTGCGATAGGGCGCTTCAAGATGCGCACACATGACGCCACGGCGTGTGGAGACACCGGCATCCAGCATTTCCTGCATGACGGCCTTTTGATCGCACCATTCAGGCAGAAGCACAGTGAAGGTCTGCCAGTTGGAACGGGCCCATTCGGGCTCGTGCGGCATTCCGAGCCACTGCGCATCCGCCAGAAGCCTCTTGTATGTGGAGGCAATCTCACGGCGGCGGACAACAATCTCCGGAACGCGTTTTAGCTGTTCGCGGCCGACGGCCGCCTGTATGTCAGTCATGCGGTAATTGAAACCGACGACGGGATACTCTTCGAAGATGACTTCCTTGGAGCCGTGGCGCACCGTATCCGGAACGCTCATACCGTGCTGGCGTAGCAGGCGGAACTTCGCAGCCCAGTCTTCGTGAGGCGTGGTGATCATACCGCCGTCTCCGGTTGATATGATCTTGCGTGGATGGAAGGAGAAGACAGCGGCGTCGCCACGGACGCGGCCGACACGTTCCCACTCACCTTCCCAATTGATCTCGGACCCGGCCGCGCAGGCCGCGTCTTCTACGACTTTCAGGCCGTTCGCGCGGGCGAACTTCACGATGCGGGCAAGGTCTGCCGGCATGCCGAGCTGGTGGACAACGAGGACCGCCTTCGTTTTGGGCGTGAGCGCTGCTTCCAGCAGTGCCGGATCCATGTTCATGGTGCCGGGTTCGACATCGACAAAAACGGGCGTTGCGTTGCAGTACTTCACCGCGTTGGCCGTTGCCACGAAGGAGTGGCTGACGGTGATCACTTCATCAGCTTCGCCAACACCGGCCGCAATCAGCGCGAGGTGCAGGCCTGTCGTGCAGTTTGAAACAGCCACCGCATGCTCCGCGCCCATGAATTCGCTGAATTCCTTTTCGAAGGCAGCGACTTCCGGGCCTTGCGTTACCCAGCCAGACAGGATCACGCGTGAAGCGGCATTCGCTTCACGTTCGTCCATCAGCGGCTGCATAATCGGGATCATCTTGAACACCTCAGGTATCACGGGGCTTTCGCCGGGCGGAGAAATTATTCAGCGGGCATGGTCCAGTTACGATAGTCGTCTTCGAGCAGCTTTGACGGATCGTCATAGTGACTGCGGAACCATTCAACATAGTTCGCGACACCGGTCGAGAAATCGACTTTCGGCCTGAAGCCGAGCAGCTTGTCGGCCTTTTCCGTGCGGGCGATCAGGGACTGGATGTCACCCGGGCGCTCCGGCACGTGTTCCAGCGATAGATCGTTGCGGCCGCACTGTCGGATGATTTCCTCACCGACTTCCTTGACTGTAACGACGCGCCCCCAGCCGAGATTGACGGTTTCGCCGACCATCTCATCGGAATGGCCCGCACGCCAGAGGCCGTCAGCCGTATCGGTCACATAGGTGAAGTCGCGGCCTTGGGATCCGTCACCAAAGACAATCGGGGCCTGGCCATTGAGAACCTTGATCACAAAGCGCGGGATGACTTCGGCGAGAACGCCCTGGTCATGCTCACGCGGTCCGAAGGCGTTGAACGGACGGACAACGCAGGTCTCCATGCCATAAGTGCGGAGGTAGGCGAGCGTGTAGAGTTCGCCCACGAATTTCGCGGCGCCGTAGACCGTGGTTGGCTGAGGGATCGTGGAATCTTCGTCGAGAACACCAACAGATGCGTTTCCGTAAACTTCGGAAGACGAGCAGTAAACGAAACGTTTGACTTGCGCCTTGCGGGCAGCTTCCAGTGCCATCAGCGTACCGGTGGCGTTGATGTGGTGATTGGAGACCGGATCGCCAATCGACTTGCGCACACACTCGACGGCGAGGTGGAAGACGACATCTACGCCTTCCATTGCCATTTCGAGATCCGGTTCGTTCAGGATCGAGCCTTCGATGAAGGTGAGTTTCGGCGATGTTGCCGCTTCATCCAGATTCTCACGCTTGCCGGAGGCGAGGTTGTCGAGCACGACAACTTCATGGCCTTCCGCCAGAATACGATCTGTCAGATGGCTGCCAATAAAACCAGCGCCGCCGGTAACCAGATACTTCATGTTTTCAATTCCACTCTTCCGGATTGGAGTTTACGCGGGTGCTGTTGCGCCGGTTTGCTGCTGCAGCTTGATGACGGCGTTTGCCACCACTTCCTGCTGGTCGGCCGTCAGTTCGGGGAACATTGGCAGGGACAGCACTTCCGCTGCAGCCTTTTCGGCATTCGGGAACTGGCCATGCTTGTAGCCGAGCGACTCAAAGGCTTTCAGCTCGTGGAGCGGGAAGGGATAGTGGATCCCCGTTGAGACACCCGCTTTGGTCAATTCGTCGATCCAGCGCTGACGATCCGGCGTGCGGATCGCATAGACGTGGTAGACGTGCCGGCGGCCTTCAGCCTCGACCGGGGTCTGGACGCCCGTGCCTTCGAACAGCGCAGCATAGCGCTTGGCAGCTTCGCGGCGTAGCTCCGTCCACTGTTCGATATACTTCATCTTCACGCGCAGGACGGCGCCCTGCATGCCTTCCATCCGCATATTGTAGCCGATGATTTCGTGATGATACTTCTGTTTGGCGCCCCAGTCGCGCAGCATCCGGACCTTCTCGTCGATCTCGGCATTGCCGGTAACAGTCATGCCGGCTTCGCCAGCAGCGCCCATATTCTTTCCGGGATAGAAGGAGAAGCCGGCGAGGTCGCCGATGGAGCCAGCCCGGCGGCCATTATACTCGGCGCCGTGAGACTGGGCAGCATCTTCCATCACAATCAGGCCGTGCTTCTTTGCAATCGCCATGATTGGGTCCATGTCAGCCATCTGGCCGTAAAGGTGGACTGGGACGATGGCTTTGGTGCGCGGCGTGATTGCTGCTTCCAGCGCTGCAGGATCCATTGTGAAAGTCACAGGATCAATATCGCAGAACACGACTTTCGCACCGGTATAGTGGATGGCCGAAGCCGAGGCGATGAAGGTGTGCGGTACGGTGATGACCTCGTCACCAGGACCGACGCCAGCTGCGAGCAGGCCAAGATGCAGGGCGCTGGTACCACTGTTTACACCGATGGCGTAAGTGTTGTCGCAGTACTCGGCGAATTCCTTTTCGAGCGCTGCCACTTCCGGGCCGAGCACGAAGGAACAATTCTCCAGCGTCTTCAGGACAGCGGCGTCCACTTCGTCCTTGATGGACTGGTACTGGGCTTTCAGGTCTACAAAAGGGATCACTTGTTTGCTCCGTTCCGGGGGAGGTGAACTGTTTCGCCGCGTCCGCGCATGGAACTCGTAGCGGCTTCGATGACTTCAACCATGCGCATGCCGAACCGGCCGTCCGAGACGGAAGGCGTGCCGGTGTTGACACACTCACAGAAGTGGATGGCTTCGGCGCGCAGGGCCTCGATATTGTCGACCTTCGGGGCCCACATATCGCCCGTGCGGTAACCGACGCGCATTTCGTGGATTTGCTTGGGGTCATCCGTCATGGAGACGCCCTTGTCATAGATCTTCAGCTTTTCAGACGGCTCAAGCTCGTCAAACGTGATCATCTTCTCTGTGCCGCCGATCAGAATCTTCCGGACCTTCACGGGCGCGAGCCACGATACATTGATGTGAGCGATGAAGCCCGAGTCATAGAAAGCGGTGATGAAGGCGAGGTTCTCAGGCGTGCCCGGATAGTGGTTGATGCCGGATGCCGACACCGCTACCGGATGCTCGCCGAAGACAAAGTCCAGGATGGAGAAATCGTGGACCGCGAGGTCGGAGATCACATTCACATCGCGCTGGAACAGGCCGAGATTCACGCGCATCGAGTCATAATAGAGGGCCTTGCCGAGATCGCCGGCTTCGACTAGCTGGCGCATCTTCTGGACTGGACCTGTATAAACGAATGTGTGGTCGATGTGCAGGATAAGGCCGCGCTTTTCGGCTTCCTCGACCAAGGCGCGTGCCTGAAGAGAGGTTTCCGTCATCGGCTTTTCCAGCCAGACATGCTTGCCGGCGCGAAGGGCTGCCATGGCAAGGGAGAAGTGAGTCGAAACCGGCGTTGCGATAGCGACGGCATCGATGTCCGGATCGTTGATCAGTTCCATCGCATCGGTTGTCGTCTTGGTCGTCGGATAGCGTTTCTCAACCTTTTCCAGCAGGGCGGGGTTCAGGTCCGCGACCGAGTGTACGCGTGCTTCGTCAATGTCGGAGAAGTTCCGGACAAGGTTCGGTCCCCAATAGCCGTAACCGATGACACCAATATTCAACACGGTCTTCTTTCCCTTCGCCGTGGCCCCTTTCTCGGTTGGCTTGGCTTTCGCCGCGCCGTCCTTGGCCGGAGCCTGTTTCGCTTTTTCAACTGTCTTCACGGACATCACCAATCACCTTTGCCGGAATGCCTGCCACGATAGCGTAGTCAGGTACGTCTTTTGTGACCACGGCGCCGGCGGCGATGAGCGCGCCTTCGCCGATCGTAATTCCACAGACTATGGTCGCGTTCGACCCAATGGAGGCGCGGCGCTTCACGCGCGTCAGCTCCAGCTTCCAGTCTGCATCTGTCTGGGGGCTACCGTCCGGATTCGTGGCGCGCGGGAATCGGTCGTTCGTGAACATGACACCGTGTCCGACAAAGACCTCGTCCTCGATCGTCACGCCTTCACATATGAAGGTGTGTGAGGAGATCTTGCAGCGCTTGCCAATTGCGGCACCTTTCTGAATCTCCACGAAGGCACCAATTTTCGATCCGTCGCCGACCTCGCAACCGTACAGGTTCACAAGTGCGGGATGGTGGATCGTGACATCGCCGTTCAGCTTGACATTGTCCGAAATTGGCATGGTTGCCCCTCGAAAAGTGGATATGTCGCGACCATTGCAAGTTTTGCGCAATTTCTCGCCCCACGCGAGTTCTTATTCCTTAACAGGCAATAGTGTATTAAGGGGAACAAAGTCGGGCGAATTTGGCGAAATATTTGACGAAGCTATTCGTAGAGCCGCTGCATAAGTGGTCCGCAGATGCGCTCGATATCCAATTTTTGTTCTTCCGACCACGTGTCAGGGCCAGCCTTTCTGTAGAACGCCTCATTCGTTCTTTCGACATTGAGGTCGATCTGTTCGGCTCCAAGAAAGGAGAGAAGCTCGTCAACGCGCGCGTTCAGGTCTTCCAGACGCAGGAGCATTTTTCGGGAAGCCGGAATACCCGAGAGATCGTCTTCGATCTTTTCGTTCACATAGGTCCAGTACCAGCAATTGCGCTGAAACGTATCCATCCGGGACCAATCTCCAGGCGGCACGGCACCCGACATGTCACCCTGAACCCTGAATTTGTGGTAGAACCAGTTTATCTGGTCGTACACGGGATGAGTGTGGTCTGCAAACCAGCTGCGGGAGTGTGTGGAGGTGACGACGTCATAGGCCGAGCGGACCAGCCATATGAACTTCGCTTCCGGAAAGATCTCGGCGAGGATTGGGAAGAGGTTGAAGTATTTCTGGTCGGATTCCAGATGGACCCGTCCCTCAAGATAGACGCTGCCATCGAGAAACATGCGTTCGAGCCGCATCTTTACCTGGTCCCGCGAGAGGAGTCCGTAGGCATAGTCTGTCGAAAGCTTGATCAGCTGGTGGCGGGGTTCATGCTTCGCGATGATACCGCGATGATCGTTCAGAAGACTCGCAATCGTGGTGCTGCCGGACCGGCCCGTCGATGCAACGAAGCACATATCCGGCCGCTTCTCGCGACCAGATACTGGCTTTGAGGCTGAGGGATCGGTTGCAGGCAGGTTGCTGGAGGGCGCCGGAGCGACCTTCGGCTGGGTATCCAGTTCAGCGCCACCATGCGTCAGGCCGAATGTCGCGTGCGCGGGGACGTCTTCGCTAACCAGGGCGCCCGGTGCAATCCTTGCGCCTTCACCGATTGTCACGCCCGGCAGAATGCAGGCATTGCGTCCGATCCAGACATTCTTGCCGACAAAGACTTCGCCCCAGACGCGCTCTTTTGGATTATGGGCATCCTTTGCGGATGCCGGCAGGGGACGAGATGACGAGATTGTTGTTCCTTCGCAGACCTGAACCCCACTGCTGAGGATGACTCCGCCTTCCGCATCGATGTGAACGAGTTCGCCGACCACGACATCATTTCCGATGGACAGGCCCCGGGCGAAGTCGATGGCCACAGTGGGGTCGACCCGGACATTGCCGCCAATGCAGGTTATTTCCTCTGTCAGTTCAATCGGACATGGATAGTATGTATGTGCGGCCTGATGCCGCCGGAGTTGCGGGATGCGGCTCCGGATGACTTCGGGGACCAGATTCTTCAGCGGATGATGGCTACTCACGCAATTCCCCTCGTTGCAGACTTGGTGGGCCCGAACTTGTCCTTCTTGGCCTCACCGAAACAGCGATCATGACACCACAGTTTCTCCGCAAGGCATGGCATATGTTTTGCACATTTTCTGCGGAATGAGGATTGATCAATATGTCCGCAAGTAAGCAATTCCGATGCCATCTGCGGTCCGGTATGATACCTGCCAATGCTTGGCTTATGCAGGGCAGTTGGCGGCCGACATCGACGTATCGTGATATTGTCGGGCTTGATCTGCGTGCAGCGCAGGGGTTCGCCGAGTGGCAATATAAACGTTCCGGCAACTCCAGCGCGCGTATAGTCGGCCCAGGAAGCCCGATCCGCAAGGCGGACAGGCGAGACTTCTGCTCCCAGGCAATCAGGCCATCGCACAGGTATTATAAATAATGCCACCAAGCTTGTTACGTCGTGCCGGCCAGGCGGTTATCCTCAACGCCCTGGCCAATTGGCTCACCCTGATTGGTGGGCTTTTATCGATTGTGCTTGTGGCGCGCATTCTGACGCCTGCCGATTATGGCGTCTATGTTATGGCGATTGTCGCCATTTCCATTCCAGAAGTGATTACCAGCGGCACGCTGACTGATGCGCTTGTTCAGCGGAAAGATCTGCGGACAGGGCATATCAATTCGGTGCTGCTTCAGTCTGTGGTTCTGGCAATATTCTTTTGGCTGGTGCTCATTCTTTCTGCCTCGCAGATTGCGCAGCTGTTTGGCAATCCGGATGTTGCGCCAGTTCTGATCGTCTGCGGCGTTATACTGCCGATTGGTGCCGTTATGTCGGTCCCAGCGTCGCTTCTGCAGAAGGAGCTTCGTTACAAGGAAATCACCCTGGTTGATGTTTCCGGCACAATCATTGCCGGTATTATGGGAGTTTCTTTGGCATTGCTCCTAAGGAATGAGTGGGCACTGGTGGGCATGGAACTGTCACGCCGACTGGTGCGACTTGTTGGCTTCATGTTTTTCGCGAAGTGGCTTCCTGCCTTCACGTCAGGCTGGGGAGATCTCAAGGAACTTGCCCGGTTTAACCTGATTAACGGGGTTGCAAAGGTCATACAGGCCATCGAATTTGCGCTGCCGAAGTCGCTGATCAGTGCAACGCTGGGTTCTGCCGCGGTGGGAGTCTTCAATCTGGGTGAACGTTTGTTCGACCAGATGCGTGTCGCGCTTATCGAGCCCTATGCCGCTGTCTCCCTGCCGGTCGCATCGATGGTTCAGGATGACCGGCTGGCGCTGCACCGGACCATGGAAAATGCTATCCGGATGTCAGCTTTTCTTGCCTATCCGACATTTATCGGGGCTTTCGTGGTCGCTCCGCTGGCTATTCCGATCGTCTTTGGCAGCCAGTGGGTTGAGAGTATTCCGATCTTCCAGGTCTTCATGATTATCGCCCTTCGTTCCCCAATGACGGCAATCATCGCGGGGGTCCTGCGAGGCATAGGGCGACCGGACGTCATTATCTGGCAGACTGGCATATCCATCGTGGCTACGCTGGTCTTCCTCTTGAGTGTCTTTCAATATGGGCTTTTTGCCATCGTCCTTGCGCTTCTTGCCAAGCAGGTCGTCAATTTCGTTGTCAGCACATGGCTGATCCAGAAAGTTGTCGGCTTCCCGATTATCAAACAGCTGAAGGCGGGCGCCACGGCGTTCTTCGCCTCGATCATAATGGGCTGCGTGGTCTGGCTGGCCATGACCTATCTGCCTACCTCGGGAGCTCCGTTCCTGCACCTTGTTGTCGTTATCCTGATCGGTATTGCAGCATATGTGCTGGCGTTGTTCGGATTTGCACCGCGGCTCGGCATTGAACTATTGAAAGCCGCTAAAGTCCTGATCTCCGGGCAGCCGCGTGAGGCGATCGGAATGGTTCGTACGGCGATCCGCAAGCAGCAAGTCTGACGACACCTCCGAACAAGGCATCAGCGGGATTTCTCCATCCTTGTGAATGAGATGCGCTTTCCCCACCAGGCCCTGGTGCAGTTCGCTTCTGACAGCATTATTTCTATTGAGAGCCTGCACAGGTGAGGGGAAAGACAGTCCGGTTCTCTGGCAGGAACTGGCTCATCCTGAAAGGATACCTCAAGAGAACAGGAAGCGAGAGAGAAGCACAGACGAAGTTGCGTCCGCAGTCCAGAGAAATAGGTTACGGGAACAAAACTACTCGACTCGCCAGTTTATACTTGCCTTGCCCGGTGCATTTATTTCGCCGCGCAAGACTTATGAAAGCAAAGATCGATCGTCTAGTAAGGAGCGTTTAGCGCGCGCCGCGGGACATCAGGACCGCCGGAATAGTTTTGATCATGATCCCGATATCGGACATCACGGTCCAGTTCTCGGCATACTCGACATCCATGGCGACGCGGGCGTCATAGCTCGTGTCGCTCCGGCCGGTCACCTGCCAGAGGCCGGTCAGGCCAGGACGGACAGCGCAGTACTGCTTGAAGCTGTCACCGTAGCGGACGATCTCGGTCTCGACGATCGGGCGGGGCCCCACAATCGACATGTCGCCGCGCAGGATGTTGAAGAGCTGGGGAAGCTCGTCAATTGAGGTCTTGCGGATGAAACGGCCAAGCGCGGTGATACGCGGATCGTTCTTCAGCTTCTGCGTTTCTTCCCACTCCTGACGGGCTGCCGGATCGGTTGCGAGCAAGTATTCGAGACGCCTCTGTGCATCAGGAACCATGGAGCGCAATTTGTAGCATTTGAAGACCTTGCCGCCGTAGCCGTAGCGCGGTTGCGAGAAGATTGCCCGATGGCCGTCCTGCAGGCGGATAAGCCCAGCGAACAGGAGAATAACCGGCGCAACCGCGATCAGCGCAGCGCCCGAAATGGCTATATCCAGCAGGCGTTTTGCGAGGACGGGCGTATCCGGAGATAACCGGCGCTCGCTCGCAGACCGAAATGCTTCGGTCTCCGCATGTCTGGAGTCATTGGATAGCCTTAGTCCCATTTGTGTCCCCTGCAATCTACGCGAAAGCGACCGGTTACCTGCCTTACCCGATGCGCTTTCTAACGAGTTGTTAACCCGTAAGCGCTCGTATGTTTATTTCCATTGTTGCGGTTTGCAATCTCTATACCGGGATTTTCGGAAATAATTAGCAGATGGACAGAAATTTCGCCCCATTGGCGAAAGTAAAGGACAAGTACTCAGCCACAACGAACATATTCGCCGGCTTTTGGTATCGAATTGATGCGGGGATGGGCAGTGTATGATCGTTTATCTGACAGATTCGTCTCGAAACGGAACACCAAAAAAACAGCGGGGCGGCGTCCGGTTCAACGCCACCCCTCAAGGATGTCTCTAGAAGATTCGTTCGCCAATGCGGAGCGTGTCGCCGGGCTGAACCAGTGTGTTCGTGTCGAGCTTGAAGACCTCTTCCTCGGTTCCTTCGACGCTCTTGATGTACACCACCCGCTTGTTTGCGCGGTAGGTAAAGCCACCCGCAGCGGCGACGGCGTTCAGCACGGTAAGCCCTGATGTGTAGGGATACTCGCCGGGGCGTCCGACTTCTCCGAGAACATAAAACGGGCGGTAGTTCGCGACTTCTGCGCTGACCCGAGGGTTCAGAATATAGTCGCCATCAAGAAGAGAAACGATCTTGGTCTCAAGTTCAGGTGTGGAGAGGCCCAGCGCCTCAACCTGGCCAACAAGCGGCAGTGAAATAGAACCGGTGCCATCGACCTCGAACTGCCCGGACAGATCCGGGTGGCCGTAGACTGTGATACGAAGCTGATCCCCTGTGCCCAGAGCATAGGCAGCGCTGGCCCTCTGTTGAGCAACACTGCTGTTGGTATCCGTTCTTGCTGCCGGGTCTACGGACTGGCAGGCCGCCAGAATCAGGAATGCGCCGGTGATGGTCGCGATCCATAGCGAGCGAATGAAAGGCATGTCTTGTCGTCTCCGTTGTTTCCAGGCTGTCTGCGAGTCTGTCCCTGCTAGCTAGGACTGGTTTCCAGAAAGCTGATTTCCTGTCCCAGAAGTTTTGCCGCTGACAAGCGGCCGCTAATGAAGGCACCCGTATCGAGACCGATACGCCTGTCATCCATGAACACATTGTCTGCCGGTGTATGCCCGTGAACGATGATCTTGTCGAACTGGCGGGGGTCATCGAGGAATTCTTCCCGGATCCACAAAAGGTCGCGTACGGATTGCCTCTCAAGCGGAATATCAGGCCGCATGCCTGCGTGGACGAACAGATAATCGCCCGCCACATAATAGTGGAGAAGGGACCGGTAGAATTCCAGGTGCTCCTTCGGCAGGCGTTCACGGAACCCGGTCCAGAGCTTTTCCCAAGCTTTCTGTGCGGCGGCCATTGCCTCATGAGAGGTCAGGGTCGCGCGCGTATTCGGTGGCTGAAAACCGTATGAATACAGCGTTTCGCCGCCGCCATAACGGACCCATTGCTTTCCGAAATCGACGTCTTCCAGAAAGCGGAGAAGCGCTTCTTCATGATTGCCCATGAGAAAGATCGTTTCGAATCCGTCGAGTGCGTCGCTGATCAGGTAATCCACGACATCGCGGGATTGCAGGCCCCGGTCGATATAGTCGCCAAGGAAAACCAGAACGGGCGTTATTCCTTCTGGTAGCGCGCGGGCGTCCTCGCGGATCTGTTCGACAAGGCGTTCCAGCAGGTCCCGGCGGCCATGAATGTCGCCTATGGCATAGATGCATTCGCCCTCGGGAGCATTTGCGATCCGGGTTGGTGTGCGTGCCGGTTCGTTGCGGATTTCGGTCTGGACCTGGGCAGGGTCAGAGCTGAATCGGTCCCGGATGCGCGCACGCAGGGACGTTGCCGAGCGGGTCAGCTGACCCAGTCTCGCCACAAACGACCTCTGTCTTTGCTCCGGCACTTTCGACATTTGCACTCTATATTAACACTTCATTTATATTGATTTGCGCCCGAAAACCAATGGATTTGCCCTTTTGTCGCTTTGTGGCAGCAGGGTTTCGCGCAAGAATCCGGCAGCCCAGCTCAGGTGCATGGTGCCCGATGCGAGCCCTGCGAGCAGGCCGCAAGCCGACCGCTTCCAGGCTGCGACGAGGCAGGATGCGAGGGCTAGCACAGTCAGATATCCCATCGGCAGGATAAGCAACGGCAAGAAGAAAGGTGCCGACAGAAGTCCAAACACGCTCGCCAGCAGAGCAAATATGGGAATGGCCTGTCTCGGCTTCAGTGGAATGCGATGTTTGCGGGCTGTGCGTGCGCGTCCCTTGCCGTAGTTGAAATACTGCCTCGCGAGCGACCGCACCGTGCCGCGCGGGACATACTGGATGCGAATGTCAGCGTCCATGAAGATGCGGCCTGCCGCTTGCGCAACGCGTTCATCATATTCGGCATCTTCATTGTGCGAGAAGGTTTCGTCGTAGCCGCCAATCATGCGGAAGACCGTGAGATCGAAGCCAGCGTGATGGCCATGGTCCACATAGCCGGATTTCCGGCCGCCGCGATGGGCGGAGCCGCCCGAACCGAGCGGCGTGTCCACAATCCACGCATTTGCCTTCTCGAAGCAGGAATAGCCAATGGCATCCATCGGG
>MDSW01052428.1_pt1 | contig 14220 bp, 14 predicted proteins | sample 811171 | NCBI WGS metagenome assembly MDSW01 (sample SAMN05326641, study PRJNA326480) | marine metagenome | isolation source: seawater | place: Atlantic Ocean: North West | collected 2012 | reverse complement strand
TTTTCTAGCGACAGAACTCATATTAAGGGTCAACAACATGAGAGATATTCATAATGGCAACTCTTAGCGATTGTGCAAGTCACCTTGGGATTGATCAATCTGTACTGTCTAGGCTAATAAAAGAAAGCGTTTTGGACAAGCAAGATCGCGGAAAATATGACGTTGATGCTGTTCGTTTGCAGTATCTAAAGCATATTCGCAATCTTGCCGGTAACAATAACAATAATCTGGAACTTGGTGCAGAAAGAGCGCGACTAGCCAAAGAACAGGCTGATGCCAAAGAAATGGAGAATGCTGTCGAGCGCGGTGATTTGGTCTATATAGAAAAAGTAGCAAGACAGTTTGAGCAACAGTTGACTAAAGCAAGGAATAAACTTCTGGCGGCTCCGACTAAGGTGGCAGCCGAAGCCCATGCAGCGGCAACCGTGAAAGAAGTAAGAGAAATAATAGAAGCGGCAATAATTGAAGCATTAGATGAACTGGTCGGATACAATAAAGAAACGGCAAGAGCGGAAACTTAAAAGACGCTTAGAAGAAGCCATCAGAACGGCACTCAAGCCACCACCAAGATTGACGGTGAGTGAATGGGCTGACCAATATCGTGAACTCTCATCAGAAAGTTCAGCCGAAGCCGGTAAGTGGTCAACAAGTCGGGCCGAATATCAACGCGGTATGATGGACGCAATCAGCGATCCGGACATTGAGAACATTGTACTCATGACGGCTGCACAGATTGGCAAAACGGAACTGATCAATAATGTTGTCGGTTTTCACATCCATCAAGACCCTGCTCCAATGCTAGTTGTGCAGCCGACTTTGGAAATGGCACAAACTTGGTCTAAGGATCGATTGGCTCCGGCGATAAGAGACACACCAGTTTTGTCGGAGAAGATTGGCGATCCAAGAGCAAGAGACAGCGGAAACACAACTTTGCATAAAGTGTTTGCCGGTGGTCACGTTACAGCTTGCGGCGCAAACTCTCCGTCATCACTCGCATCGAGGCCGTGCCGGATTATCCTTTGTGATGAGGTAGACAGGTATCCAATATCTGCCGGAACCGAAGGCGATCCGGTTGCATTGGCCAGAAAGCGATCTGCAACATTCTGGAATAGAAAGATCATTCTTGTTAGCACTCCGACAGAAAAGGGTGCATCACGAATAGAGGATGCTTATGCAGAAAGTGACCAACGCAAATATTTCGTGCCTTGTCCTGATTGTGGCGAACATCAAGAACTAAAGTGGAGCAATGTACAATGGACGGATAGCAAGCCAAATACATCCGAATATATTTGCGATTGTTGCGGCTCCGTCTGGAATGATGCAAAGCGGTTTCAAGCTGTCAGATATGGAGAATGGCGCAAGACGGCTGAAGGTGATGGCAAGACTGCCGGTTTTCATCTGTCGGCACTTTATTCACCTTGGACACCACTAGAGGACATTGTTCGTGATTTCTTGGCGTCAAAGCGTGACCCGATGCGTTTGCGAACCTGGATAAACACAACTTTGGGTGAAACCTTTGAAGAACAGGGCGAAAGAATAGATGAATATGATTTATTCGAGCGGCGAGAAGATTGGCCGGATGACTTGCCTGAAGGTGTTGTTGTATTAACTGCCGGTGTTGACGTTCAGGATGATCGGGTTGCGTTTGAGATATTGGGAACAGGAAGCGGTCACGAAACTTGGTCAATCCAGTATGATGAGATTTATGGCGATCCATCTAGTGCAGAATTATGGCAAAGATTGGACGAAGTTCTTAATCAAACCTTTATTCATCCTATACGAGGTGAAATGATTATTAGATCAACTTGTGTTGATAGTGGCGGTCATTACACGCAACAGGTTTATAATTATGCACGGCAAAGAGCCGGAAAGCGTGTTTTTGCCATCAAGGGTATTGGTGGAGAGGGCAAGCCGATTGCCGGAAAGCCAAGCAGAAATAATATCGGCAAGATTAATTTATTTCCTGTCGGAACGGATACAGCCAAGGAACTCATCTTTGCTCGACTGAAAATCACAGAAGAAGGAGCCGGATACTGTCACTTTCCATTCACTCACAATGAAGAATATTTCCGGATGCTGACATCAGAAAAGAAGGTGACAAAGTATTATAAAGGGCGTCCAAAAAGGGAATGGGTGAAGGTCAGACAGCGCAACGAAGCCTTAGATTGCAGGGTTTATGCGATGGCTGCACTAGAATTAATGGGATTAAACATAGAGCATCTTGCAAAACAGGGCAAAAATAAGGTAAAATCAAGTCAAGCAGTACCCAAGAGGCGCACATTTAAACCGCGTCCAAATAATTTTGTGACAGGATATTAGCATATGGCAAACTTATTTGACGCAGACAATGCACCCAAAGAAGTACCAAAAAGCATTGTCATCGGTGATCTAGTTCAATTCAAGCTAACAGAATATTCAACGGATTATGCAAACACGGCTCACACCATGACGTTCATGGCTCGATCTGGAACTGGCGCGAATGTAGAATTTAGCATTGTCGCATCTAACAGCGGTGATGATTATTTATTTTCAGCTAGTAGTGCAGCAACATCAGCTTTTGTGGCCGGACTTTATCATTATCAGATCGAGGTGCTTGAAACCAGTTCTAATAATCGACTTATCGTTGATCAGGGTGAATTAGACGTAACAGTTGATCTTGACGTTAATGCTGTTGATCCAAGAACTCATGCTGAAAAGATGCTGCAAAAGATCGAGGCTGTACTTGAAAACCGTGCAGATGCAGATGTGTCTAGTTATAGTATTGCCGGACGATCTTTAACCAAAATGTCACCAGAAGAATTATTGACTTGGCGCGATAATTACCGGCGCGAGGTTAAAGCATATAGACGGAAACTTGACGTTAAGCATGGCCGCAAAACGTCATCCAGTATTTTAATGAGGTTCTAAAATGGGATTGTTTGATTTCTTATCTTTCCGAAATGAACAGTCCGATGGACAGGTTAGCAGACGGAGCCGCAGACGATTAAGACAGTATGCCGGAGCAAATCAGGGCAGATTATTTGCTGATTTTGTGGGTTCTAGTTTTTCGGCAGATAGCGAATTACGAAACAGTTTGCCGGTATTACGGAACAGAAGCCGTGATTTGGCACGGAATAACGAATACGCAAAACGCTTTCTAAACCTGATTAAAACCAATGTTGTCGGTGAAAAAGGCTTCACTGTCCAGGTCAGAGCAAGGAATGATGATAGATCGCTAGATGCAGCCGGAAACACTATCTTAGAAAATGCTTTTCGTTCTTGGGGTAGAATGGGAAATTGTGACGTAACTGGCCGAATGTCTTGGCTAGATGCTCAACGATATGTGGCTGAAACCTTGGCGCGAGATGGTGAGGTTTTTGTTAAGTTTGTGCAAAACCGGCGTTATCGTGATGGTTTTTCTTTGCAGTTCATTGAAAGCGATCTGATTGATGAGGGCAAGAACGGCAAGGCTGATAATGGCAACGCGATCCGAATGGGTGTTGAAATAGATGAGTTTCACAAGCCAGTTGCATATTATGTTCTCACTTCACACCCAAATGACAGCCTTAATTTTGCCACCAAAGCCAACAGGAAGCATATTCGTGTTCCGGCTAGGGAAATGTTACATTTATTCATACCTCAGAGAACACATCAAAGCCGTGGAGAACCGTTTATGGCTCCGGCGATTGCTTCACTCAAAATGTTGCATGGGTATCGTGAAGCTGAGTTGATAGCCGCTAGAGCGGCAGCCGCAAAGTTTGGGATTATCACAACTCCGGACGGTGATGAGTTTATTGGCGATGATGAGACTGAAGATGAAGTGCCAGTGATCGACATGGCTCCGGCTTCCGTCTATCAGTTGCCAAGTGGCCATGATTTCAAGATGATTGATCCGGCACACCCAACATCAGCATTTGCAGCCTTTGAAGAAGCTGTTTTGCGAGGGATAGCATCCGGTTTGAATGTCAGTTATACAAGTCTATCAAACGATCTGAAGGGTGTTTCTTATTCTTCTATCCGTCAAGGCACGATTGAAGAGCGCGATCATTATAAAACATTGCAGTCATTTATTATTCAGCATTTTTGTGAGCCGGTCTTTCGTGCTTGGCTCGATAGTGCATTGACGTTTGGTAATATTCCCATTCCGGTCAATAAATTCGATAAATTCAGCGATAATATCCATTTTAGAGGACGCGGTTTCTCTTGGGTTGACCCACAAAGGGAAATCAATGCGAATGTCACAGCCTTATCAAATGGCATCATTAGCATGAATGATATTGCGGCAAACTATGGGCGCGATGTTGAAGAGCTGTTTGCACAAATCCAGTCTGACAAAGAAATGGCTGAAAGATATGGTTTGAGCATGGCATTCGAACCGTTTGGCCAGAAAGCACCGGCACAACCTGAAGTGAGCGATCCAGATGGCGACATATAAACCGACACAAGCAATGAAAGAGGATGCCCAACGCGGTTTAGATTGGCGGCGCGAGTTTGGACGCGGTGGCACGGCTGTCGGTATTGCTAGAGCAAGGGATATTGTCAACGACAAGGAACTGTCAGAAGATACAGTGATCAGAATGTATAGTTTTTTCAGCCGACATGAGGTTGATAAACAGGCTGAAGGATTTAATCAGGGTGAAGAGGGCTATCCGTCAAATGGCCGCATTGCTTGGGCTTTATGGGGTGGCGATGCCGGTTTTAGGTGGTCAAAGAATATTCGTGATCGTTTGGAGAAAGAAGAAAGAGCGGTTAGAGAAATCACTGATGCTGTTCGTGAAGGTTTACGCAATAAAGTCAAAGATCATAATGAAAAGGTGGGCAATGCAGCCACCAAAAGAACTAATTTAAGAACACTATCAGCGGTATTTAATAGAGGGATTGGAGCATATAAAACCAATCCGGAAAGTGTCCGGCCAAGCGTCAACAGTCCAGAACAGTGGGCATATGCTAGGGTAAACAGCTTTCTTTATGCGTTAAGAAATGGTAAATTCAGATCAGGAAAACATGACACTGACTTATTGCCTAAAGGTCATCCAATGAGTTCGAAGAGAGGCGAAGATATGGCAGACGATTTATTTGAAGAAATGGAAGAACGTCATATTGTTGACATTCAAGAAACAGATGACGCTTATGTTATTACATACGCAAAAATCCATGATGATGATGATGAAGAAATGCAAGAAGAGCGTTTCAGCCGTGAAGATATGGAAAAGCGTTATCATTACATGGATAAAGAAGATAAGGCGATTGATGTAGATGCCAGACGCGTGAAAGTCGGCGTTTCTACAGAAGAGCCAGTTGAAAGATCATTTGGATTAGAGGTCATCGATCATACTAAGGAAAGTATGCAACTAGACTTCTTAAATAGTGGCCGCGCACCATTATTGCTAGATCATGATATGGAGAAGCAAATCGGTGTGGTCGAAAGGGTTGAACTCGATGAAGATGCACGGCGTCTCCGTGCAGAAGTGCGTTTTGGAAAAAGTGCCTTAGCTTCTGAAGTGTTCGATGATGTTACTGATGGCATCAGACAAAACATCAGTGTAGGTTATCGAATTGATGGCCGAATAAATCGTGATGACGATCCGGAGGACTATTATCGGGTAGCCACCACACCTATGGAAATCAGCATCGTTTCAGTACCGGCAGATCAGTCAAATCTGGTGGGTGTTGGCCGATCTGTTCCGGCAGAACCTAAAACTCAACCATCTATGGAGGATGTAACTATGACTGAAGAAGTCAAAAATGACATCAATCTGGATGCTGTTAAAGCTGAAGCAGTGAAGGCAGCAAGAAAGAATGATGCAGAAATCCTAACAATCGCAGCAAAACATAATATGCGTGACTTAGGAAATGATGCGATTGCAAATGGCATGAGCGTGGATGCGTTCCGTGGCTCACTACTTGATGCAATCGGTGACAAGCCACTTGACGTTGCTCCGTCAGTTGTTGACGCACCTGTTAAGGAAAAGCGTCAATATTCACTAGGCCGTATGGTTCAAGCGCAAGTTACTGGCGATTGGAGAAAAGCCGGTTTTGAGCGTGAAATGAATGATGAAATCGCGAAACAAGTTGGACGCGATGCGGAAGGGATTTACGTTCCAGATTTCGCATGGCAACAGCGTGGTCCGTTATCAACAGCGGCAACAGGCGGTTCAGGTGCAGAAGTTGTATTTGATGACTTCGTACCAACTGCACATCGCGGCGATATGTTCATTGAAGCACTTAGAGCGCAACAAGTTCTAAGCGGTCTTGGAGCAACATACATGACAGGCTTAACTGGCCGTATCAAAATGCCAAAAATGGCAACTGGTGCAAACGCTGCATTTGTTGAAGAATTAGCAGATGTTAGTGATGGAGCCGGTACAGACGGCGGTGTAACATTGCAGCCTAGAACAATGGGCGCATTTGTTGACCTGTCACGTTTGTTGATGATGGAAAGCGTACCGGCGATTGAACAGGTTATCCGTGATGACTTGCTTCGTTCAGCGGCAGACAGAACAGAGTTCTATGCTATCCAAGGTTCAGGCTCATCAGGACAGCCGACAGGCATCTTGAACACATCAGGTGTGAATGACCTAGATATTTCAGCAAATACAGACGTTGCGGCTCTTACTTGGGCTGACATCACTGCACTTGTGAAGTTGGTTGAAGAGGACAACGGTGTTGTAAATGGAAACGCTCTAGGCTTCTTAACACACCCATCTGTGAAAGCAAAAATGGCACAAACTGTCAGAGTTGCGTCAACAGATAGTGTAATGTTGTTGAATGATCCGTGGAATAACATCTACGGTTATCCGGCTGCATTTAGCTCAAACGTGCCAACAACACTTGATCCAGGTGACGGCGGCAATGACGCTTCTGCATTGATTTTTGGTGATTTCTCACAATTGATCATTGCTTCATTTGGCGCACCATCAATCCTAGTTGATCCATATTCAGGATCAAAAGCCGGAACTGTTCGAATGGTTCTACACGCAGAACTAGACGTTGGTGTACGCAATGCAGTTAGCTTCGGTATCACAAACGAGGTTGACCACTCTTAATAAATTAATCGGAGGGGCAGAAATGCCCTTCCATCCCTAGTTAGAGGTAATATTATGAAGGTTAAGATTTTACAGAAGTGTTTCACTGGACACGGTGGGAACATGATGGCCGGTGAAGAACATGACTTGCCAGATCGCACAGCCGAAAAGTTAATCAAGCGCGGTTATGCTGAAGCGGCAACAGCGGCTAAACCAAAGGCTAAGACAGCCAAGAAATCCACTCGATCAGTCGGGTTGAAGAAGTCAGAAGAAAAGTTAGAAACGCCTGAAAGTGATAAATAATGGCAATAGGTTTTGCAAATGATCTGCTTTCATTGTTTGCGATTGAAGATTTTGCGACAACAGCAACTTATCAATCGGCTGATCTTATCGGTATATTTGACAATGAAACAGTGCCAATGGATGCCGGTGGAACTGCACAAGTCCACCAAGAGCAACCGCGTTTCACTTGCAGAACCACAGACGTTTCTAGCATAGCCGCAGGGCAAACACTTGTGGTTAATTCAGCCACTTATAACATCATTGCTTGGCTGCATGATGGAACTGGCGTGACCACTATCCAACTTGAGAAACAATAGATGGCACACGTTAGACAGCAAATAAGGGATCGAGTAGCGGCAACACTAACATCAGCGGTTTCGCTAGTTAGCAGTCGTGTTTTTACGACTAGAGTGCATCCTTTAAATGAAGCATTACTTCCGGCAATCAGTGTTTATACTGGCAGCGAAAGCAGTGAACGCTATACAGCCGGAGTGACAGATATGAACCGCGAACTGTCATTGGAGATTGATGTCTATGTTAGAGAGACAGCTAGTTTCGATGATGATTGTGATGCGATAGCGGTTCAGGTTGAAGAAGCAATGGCCGGTGATTTCACTATCAATGGACTTGCCAAAAGTTCGGTGCTAACTTCAACGGAAATTCAGTTTGATGGGGAAGCCGATCAAATTTTAGGTGTAGCAAAGCTGACTTATCAGGTCAGATATGTTACAGCTCTGAATGATGTGGAAACAGCCAAGTAAGGAGTTTTAATTATGGCTACATATTTCGGATCAGATGGAAGCGTGAAGTTAGTAACTTCTGGCGGTTCTGTCGCAACTATCGGTGAATTGTTAAATTGGACAGTCACCATGACTACAGATGCAGTTGAAACCACTTCTATGGGTGCTACAAGTCGAACATTCCAAAAGGGTTTATCAACAGGCACGGCATCAATGTCACTTTACTTAGACCCAGATAACGCGGTTCAACAGGATTTACTCCAAGGCGATAGCGTTGATTGCGAATTTTACGTTGAAGGTACAGACAGCGGCGATACAAAATATTCAGGCACTTTTATCGTTACTTCTGTCGAGCGTGGAGCAACTTTAGACGGTATTGCAACATTGAACAGCGAGTTGCAGTTGACAGGCACATTAACAATCGGAACGGTCTAATCAGATGTCAATAGCTGAAAAGATAGCGGCAAAAAGAGCAGAAAAGGAACTTGGTTCTTTCGAAGTTGAAGAATGGGGTGAAGAGGGCAAACCTTTAATCCTGTTCTTCACTGATGTCGCTGCAAGGGATATGTCCAAGATACAAAAGAAGCATAAAGACTTCATTAATAATCCAACTATGGATGCGATGGTTGACATGATCATCCTGAAAGCACTTAATAAAGACGGCGAAAATGCTTTTGACGTTGGCGATAAGTTTATATTAATGGGTGAGCCATTGAATGTTATCGCAAAGGTTTTTGGTGCTATATTTGAAAGCGTATCGGTAGAGGAACAGGAAAAAAATTAAGGAGCGATCCATTCCGTTATAATTTAGTTTCATTAGCTGAGTTATTACATAAGACGATTGAAGAAGTAGAGCAAATAAGCGTTTCGGAATACAATGAGTGGATCGCGTACTTTAATATAAAACAGGAGCGAGAAGAAAAAGATGGCAGTTGAAAAACTCACGTTTGAAATGAACGCTGTCGGCAATGCCGTTCCTGAAATGAAGAAAGTGCAAAGGCAGCTTGGCAGTGTAAGCAAGTCAATGGCAGTTGCCACATCATCAATGAAAACCCATGCAGCCGCCGGAAGGATGGTAGCCAGGTCACAAGGCAACTTAACTAGAAACCTTGGTATGGCATCGCTACAGTTTCAGGATATTGCAGTTCAAGCGTCAATGGGTACGGATGCATTGCGGATCATGACAATGCAAGGTCCACAATTAGCGTCCGTTTTCGGTCCTAAAGGTATGATCATCGGTGCATTAGTTGCCGTTGGTGGTGCATTATTTATGATGCGAGATAATACTGAAAAAGTAAGTTTTGAATTTAAGAAGTTTGGAGCGGCAGTATTCAGTTCACTAGAGCCATTGAAGCCAGTTGTTGAAGCAGTAAAAAGAACATTCACAGCCTTCAAGGAGGCCGGTTTGAGTTTGGTCAACGGATTAGTAAGAGGGTTTCAGTTTCTAGCCGCAATCGTTGGCGCGGTTGTTCAAAGAGTAAATGATCGAGTTGAAAGCGCAAAACTCAGATTGATGGGTTTAGGCAAAGCAACACAAGCTTTTTTCCAAGACCTCAAAGATGTCGCAACTCTTTCGACAGAACCCTTGGAAGATGGAGCCGATGTTTATGTAAGCTACGTCAAGCATTTAGGCGCAGCCGACACGATGGCCGGTAAGTTAAGAATACAGTCAAAAGAATTAGCGCATGAAGCTGAATTAGTTAATCAAAAGATTGAAGAGCAAGGCCATGTTTTTGATCTTGTTAGGAAATCAATGGCCGATGTCACTAAAATTGATATAAGAGACTTCTTTACAAAAAGCACAGAAGCGGCAGAGGATGCGTTGAAAAAACTGCAAGAGCGAACACAAGGATTTGCAGATAGCATGAAGTCATCATTCGAGGCCGGTTTTATGTCTATGGTGGACGGCACAAAGTCAGTCAAAGATGCTTTCCGACAGATGGCCATCGACATCATAGCGCAACTTTATCGGGTGCTAGTTGTTCAACGTATTGTCGGCTCATTCGATGCGGCAGCCGGAACAGGAACCGGAATAGTTGGCGGTATTATGAAATTAGCCGGTGGTTTTTTTCGTGCAAACGGTGGGCCGGTTTCCGGTAACAGACCTTATATCGTTGGTGAGCGAGGGCCGGAGATGTTTATTCCTAATCGATCCGGCACAGTTATCCCAAATAAAAACATGGGTGGTGGCGGCGTGACAGTTAATCAAACCATCAACGTGACTACTGGCGTTCAACAGACTGTCAGGAATGAAATACAAACATTGCTTCCACAGATTGCCGAAGCTAGTAAAGCGGCGGTCTTGGATGCTAGAAGAAGGGGTGGCAGTTTTGCCAATGCGTTCTAATGGCTATCACATATCCACTTACATCGCCAACACACGTTAAACCGTCCAACATAACCTTTAGGGCGGTCAACACTGTTGGAATTACGCAATCACCATTTACCTATGCTCAACAGGCGGTGGCTCATTCTGGACAGCGTTGGGAATGTGATGTGACGTTGCCACAAATGAGCCGTGCAGATGCAGAACAATGGGTTGCATTTCTGGTGAGTTTACGGGGCCAACTTGGCACATTCACTCTTGGCGATCCTGTTGGTGCTTCTGCAAGAGGTTCAGCCGGAGGCACTCCATTGGTGAACGGAGCAAGCCAGACAGGTGGCACATTAAACATAGATGGCTGCACGGCATCACAGACCGGATGGCTAAAGGCAGGGGATTATATTCAGCTTGGCTCAGCCGGAACTGCTACACTTCATAAAGTTCTTGCTGATGCTGATAGCAACGGATCAGGTCAGGTTTCACTGGACATCTGGCCATATATTAGAACGGCTCCGGCAGATGATGCGACTGTAGTCGTCACAAACACAGTTGGACGTTTTAGATTGGCAAGTAATGAACAGAATTGGAATATCAATGAAGCGTCAATTTATGGGCTTACATTTGGCGGTGTCGAGGCGATCTAATGGGCAGAACTATTGCGGCAGGGATTATAAGCAAACTAGACGATGCTCAAGTTTTTCCGTTTTATGCGGTAGATTTATTATTTGACAGCAATCCAGTTTATGCATGGACAGGATTTGACACAATAACATTGAATAGCAATTCATATACTGGTGTTGGAAATCTGTTGCAAATATCTGACGTGCAAGAAAGTCAAGACATAGCGGCAAAAGGTATGACGCTCAGTTTAAGCGGAATACCTTCAGGATTATTAAGTCTTGCGTTAAATACACCTTATCAGGGCAGACTTTGTAAGGTTTATCTGGGCTTCATGACAAGTTGGGAAAGTCCAGACGCATCTCCGGATATAGTAGAAATATTTAGTGGTTATATGGATCAAATGACGATTGATGAAGGTCCGGAAACATCCACCATTACAACATCTGTTGAAAGTAGATTGATTGACCTGGAAAGACCTAGAAGCCGGAGATATACGTCAGAAAACCAAAAGCAAAGGTTTTCCGGTGATAAAGCGTTTGATTTCGTTGAAAGCCTTCAGAACCTACGATTGCAGTGGGGTGGCGGTGGCTGATGCGTGTTCCGAATTGGGATATAAAGCTAGCTGAATATGTAAATGGCTTGCGAGATTATCCTTTTGTTTGGGGCGAAAACGATTGTCTTACTTTTGTAAATAAGTGTGTTGAAGTTATAAGAGGACAAAGTTTTGCAGATGATTGGCTTGGCGATTACACAACAGCAACAGGTGCATTTCGCAGATATAGAAAACTTTTATATACTCAAGAATATGACACGGTAATTGATATGCTCGATGATAGATTGGAAAGGTTCACCGGAAGATTTCCACCAAGAGGATCAATAGTCGGGCGTCCGGTGGATCAAACAATCGGGATCATGCCTGTTTTGCTTGGAGTGGTTACAAGTGATTTAGCGGCTTTCTTAGGTGATGACGGCATGATATTCTCTATGTTAGATGAGAATGATTTATTCTGGAGCGTTGACTAATGGTTCAATTATTTGTTGCAGCGGCAGGGGCTATATTAGGAACGGCAGCCGGAACTATTGGCGCAACCGCAATTCTTGGAACGACTGTCGCAACCATTGCCGGATATGCAGCTTATACCGCTGTTACTGCTTACGCTATCAACGCTCTCCAAAAGAAAGCACTAAATAAAGCTAAATCAGCGGCTGCATCCGTTGCGGCGGCTCAAAAGGGCTATGGAACGAATGTAAATGCCGTTGCTCCGGCTTCTGATCATGCAATCATTTATGGTCAACAGCGTGTCGGTGGCGTTATTTTTTATCGTTCGATTACAAATGATCAGCTATATCTGCATACTTTGATTGCTTTAGCAGGGCATGAATGTGAAGAGATCGGCACTATTTATGCTGACAATGTGGCTTTAACATTAGACGGAAATAACTTTGTCACTAATGATCAATTCCAGATTAAAGATGCAGATGGGAATATAGTAAATTCAGCATTACGGATAAACAAACATTTAGGTTCTAGCACACAATCGGCTGATGCTGATTTGGTGGCTGAAGATAGTGCATGGACTTCGAGCCATCAGGCAAGAGGTGTTGCATATATTTATATTCGGGCTGAGTTTGATACTAGTATTTTCCCTCAAGGCTTACCCACATTTAGCGCGATTGTAAAAGGTAAGAAGGTTTTTGATCCTAGAACATCAACAACAGCATGGTCATCGAATGCAGCTTTGTGTTTGCGTGATTATTTAATATCTGATTATGGATTGGGTGCAGAAAGCACAGAAATCAATGACACTGTATTTTCAACAGCGGCGAACACTTGTGATGAGAACGTAACTCTATCAGCCGGAGGCACAGAAAAGCGATACACAGTTGACGGATCGTTTGTCACATCATTACCGCCTGACGATATTATTACTGATCTTGTGGCGTCAATGGCCGGAACGATTTATTATAGTCAAGGCCAATGGGGTGTTAAAGCCGGAGAGTTCACATCATCTGTTTTGACACTCGATGAAGATGATTTAAGAAGCAATCTCCAAGTGAATACAAGACATAGCCGGAGAGATAATTTTAATACGGTTTCAGGGATGTTTTCAGGGCCGGACACTGAGTATCAGCCGACAGACTTTCCACAAATCACATCTAGCACTTTCGTTAGTGTGGACGGCGGTGAAACAGTCGTGCAAGATATTCCCTTGCCGTTTACATCGACAGCATCAAGAGCGCAAAGAATTGCAAAGATTGCGCTATATAGAAACCGTGAACAGCTAACAATATCCGGCACATTTGGTCTTAGAGCATTGCAACTTCAAATCGGTGATATTGTAAGCATAACGAATACAAGACTTGGATTTAGTTCAAAAACTTTCGAAGTGGCTGATTGGCGTTTTGGATTTGGCACAGATCAAACTTTAGAGGTTCATTTGACGTTGCGAGAAATCAGTTCTCCGGTGTTTGATTGGAGTGCAGAAGAAACGACATTTGAACTAAATTCAACAGTCCTTCCGGCTGCAACCGAAGTTCCTACTGTTGGGCTTGGTGTTGATTTTGATTTGCGTATTGTCAATCAAGCGGCTGTCGGTGTGCTTATTATTGATGTGACAGCCAATGAACCTTATGCAGTGGAATTTGAGGCTCAGTATAAAAGATCGAGCGATACAAGATATGTATCAGTCGGTAAGCAGAAAAATGGTTTATTTGAGGTAACCGGTTTAGGTGATGATCAATATGATGTTAGAGCGAGAGCGTTCAATGCCTTTGGTGTTGCAGGGCCGTTTACAGCTACAGCCGGAAAGCAATTAACAGCCTTTGCCAGTCCACCGGATAATGTGACAAACTTCACTGGAAACGTGACAGGGAATGCCTTAAACCTATCTTGGACACCAGTAAGCAATGCCGACTTATCTCATTATAAGGTTCGATATTCATCAGAAACATCTGGCGCAAGTTATCAAAACGCAGTTGATATAGTTGACAAGATTTCCAGACCTGGCAACACGGCAGTCGTTCCGGCTAAAACAGGCACTTATTTCCTAAAGGCTGTTGATAAAATTGGCGGTGTTTCTGCAACGGCTGCAAGTTTTGTTGTGCTAGTTGACCCTAATAATGTCGAGAATTTCAATGCTATTCAGACCATACAAGAAGACCCAGTTTTTGCCGGAACTAGAACCGATGTCGTGGTGCTAGAGGACAGTGAAAGCGATTATCTGGCGTTGGATACCATAGAACAGTTTGA
>MDSW01009775.1_pt1 | contig 14220 bp, 12 predicted proteins | sample 811171 | NCBI WGS metagenome assembly MDSW01 (sample SAMN05326641, study PRJNA326480) | marine metagenome | isolation source: seawater | place: Atlantic Ocean: North West | collected 2012 | reverse complement strand
GCTACTGTAGTTGGTTTATCTAATAGAGATGTTGTTGTAAATATAGGTTCAAAGTCAGATGGTGTAATACCAAGATCTGAATTTAGAGATATGCCTGAACTTAAATTAAATGATGTAGTTAAAGTTTATGTTGAGGAGCAAGAAAATGTTAAAGGTCAGCTTATTCTATCAAGAAGAAAAGCCAAACTAATGGATGCTTGGGATAAGATTCAAAAGGCATTAGATAATGACGAGGTATTGGAGGGATTTGTGAAAAGAAGAACAAAAGGAGGGCTTATTGTTGATATATTAAGTATTGAAACTTTTTTACCTGGTTCTCAAATTGATGTAAAACCTATCAGAGATTATGACATTTATGTGGAAAAGCCTCTTAATGTAAAGATTGTTAAAATTAATTACTCCAATGATAATGTTGTTGTTTCTCATAAGATGTTAATTGAGAAGGATCTTGAGGAGCAAAAGAATAAAATTTTAAAGAAACTAGAGATTGGTCAGGTGCTTGAAGGTACTGTTAAGAATATGACAAACTTTGGTGTTTTTGTCGATTTAGGTGGTGGAATTGATGGATTACTTCATATTACTGATATATCGTGGGGTAGAGTAAATCATCCAGAAGAAGTTCTTAAGCTTGATGAGAAAATAAATGTTGTTGTTCTTGATTATAATGATCAAGATAAGAGAATATCCCTAGGAATGAAACAACTTACTGAACATCCATGGAATTCTTTAGATGAGAATCTAGATGTAGGATCAGTAGTAAAAGGAAAAATTGTTAATGTAGCTGATTACGGAGCATTTTTAGAATTAACACCTGGTGTTGAAGGGTTAATTCACGTCTCTGAAATGTCATGGTCACAACACTTAAGAAATCCATCTGATTTTATGAAAAATGGAGACGATATGGAAGCTGTTGTTTTATCCATTGACAGAAATGAGAAAAAAATGTCTTTAGGAGTAAAACAACTTACTAAAGATCCTTGGTCTGATGATAAATTACTCAAAAAGTATTCTATTGGGACTATTCACTCTGGCAAAGTTAGAAATCTTACTAATTTCGGTTTATTCCTAGAGTTAGAAGAGGGTATTGATGGATTAGTTCATGTGTCTGATCTATCTGAAGATAAAAAAATCAAGCATCCATCTGAGTTTATTAAACTGGGTGAAAATTTAGATGTAATTGTAATGGAACAGGATCTTGAAAATAGAAGGTTAGCTTTAAGTCATAAGGACATAAAAAAAGTAGAATCAAAAAAAGAAAGTAAAAAATAATTTAATTTTACTTAATTGGTCCTGTGGCCGAGCGGCTAGGCAGAGCTCTGCAAAAGCTTCTACACCAGTTCGAATCTGGTCGGGACCTCTTTTTAATTATTATACTTATAAGATATGACTAAAATAGCTTTTATAACAGGTGTAACAGGACAGGATGGTGCTTATCTTTCTGAATTTTTATTAAATAAAGGGTACGAAGTACATGGTCTTAAGAGAAGGACATCATTATTTAATACTGCAAGAATTGAGCATTTATATGAAGATCCACATGTAAACAACCAAAGGTTTATTCTACACCATGGTGATATGACTGATACTACTAATATTGTCAGGCTATTGAAAAAAATTAATCCAGATGAAATTTATAATCTTGCGGCGATGTCTCATGTACATGTTTCATTTGATATGCCTGAATATGTAGCAGATACAGATGCAGTAGGTACATTGAGAATTCTTGAAGCAATTAGGATATTAGGTTTAGAAAATAAAACAAAAATTTATCAAGCTTCAACATCAGAGTTGTTTGGTAAAGTACAAGAAGTACCTCAAAATGAAAAAACTCCATTTTATCCAAGGTCTCCATACGGTGTAGCAAAAATGTATGCTTATTGGATTACCGTTAATTATAGAGAAGCATACGGTATATTTGCTTCTAACGGTATTTTATTTAATCATGAATCACCTATAAGAGGTGAAACTTTTGTTACAAGGAAAATTACACGTGCAATATCTAAAATTGCTTTAGGTATTGAAGATAAACTATATTTAGGTAATCTTGACGCTAAGAGAGATTGGGGTCATGCAAAAGATTATGTTAGAATGATGTGGATGATTCTTCAATCTGATAAAGCTGAAGATTGGGTAATAGCAACTGGAAGAACTACTTCAATTAGAGAATTTGTCAAAATGGCATTTAATTGTATAGGAGTCAAGTTACGATTTAAAGGTAAAGGTTTAAAAGAAGTTGGAATAATTGAATCTTGTTCAAAACCAGAATATAATTTAAAATTGGGAAGAGAAGTTGTATTTATAGATCCTAGATATTTTAGACCTACAGAAGTTGATCTTTTAATCGGCGATCCAACTAAAGCAAAAGAAAAGCTAGGTTGGACTCCAGAAATTACTTTAGAAGAGTTAGTTAATGATATGATGCAAAATGATTTAAAACTTGCTAAAAATGAATTGATTTTATCAAAAAATAATTAAATAAGAATAATTAATAATGAAAAAAATATTAATTACTGGAGGGAATGGGATGGTTGGAAAAAATTTAATATACTCATTAAACAAAAAAAAATACAAACTTTTTTATCCAAAAAAAACAGAATTAGATCTATTAAAAGTTAGAGATATAGATAATTATATAAAAAAAAACTCCCCTAATATCATTATTCATTGTGCTGGTTTGGTTGGTGGAATTCAAGCAAATATTAATAGTCCTTTTTCATTTTTATATAATAATACAATAATGGGGATGAATTTAGTAAATATTAGTATTAAACATAATATTGAAAAATTTATCAATTTAGGCAGTTCATGTATGTACCCCAAAGATCATAATGGAGAATTAAATGAAACAAATATTTTGTCTGGAAAGCTTGAACCAACCAATGAAGGGTATGCACTTGCAAAAATATCAGTAGCTAAACTCTGTGAGTATGCTAAAAAAGAGCATGGTTTTGACTATAAAACCTTGATTCCTTGTAATTTGTATGGAAAATATGATAATTTTGATTCCGTTAATTCTCATATGATTCCAGCTGTTTTAAAAAAAATTCACTCTTCTAAAAAGAATAATAAAAATGTAGTAATATGGGGTGATGGAAATGCAAGAAGAGAATTTATGTATGTGGAAGATCTTATTGATTTTATTGTATTTGTTTTAAATAATTATGATAAAGTTGATTCATTAATGAATGTTGGATTGGGATATGATTTTACTATAAATGAATATTATAAAAAAGCAGCAAAAATTATTGGGTTTTCTGGAGATTTTGAATATGATTTGACAAGACCTGTTGGAATGGATAGAAAACTATGTTCAATTGATAAACAAGTAAAATTAGATTGGTCACCCTCACATACTCTAGATCAGGGACTTTTAAAAACATATAAATATTATCTTAAAAATTATGAAATATAAATTAGCAAGCTCCTCTTGGGGTAAAGAAGAAATAAAAGCTATTAATAGAGTTATTGAAAATGACATGTTTTCAATGGGTAACGAAGTGAAGAAATATGAAAAAGAATTTTCTAGTTTTTTTGGTTCAAAATATTCTGTTATGTGTAGTTCAGGATCTGCAGCAAATTTATTAATGATTTCATCTTTATTCTTTTCAAAAAAAAATATGTTAAAAAGAGGAGATGAGGTTATAGTACCATCTGTTTCTTGGTCAACAACTTATTTTCCTTTGCAACAATATGGACTAAGAGTAAAGTTTGTTGATATTGATTTGAAAACATTAAATTTTAATATTAAATCATTAAAAAAAGCAATTAATGATAAAACTAAAGTTATTTTAGCTGTGAATTTATTGGGAAATCCAAATAATTTTTCAGAGATAAAAAAGCTTATAAAGAAGAAAAATATTATTCTTTTAGAAGATAATTGTGAATCTATGGGTGCTAAATTTGAGAATAAATTTGCAGGCACTTTTGGTTTAATGGGAACATTTAGTTCTTTTTTTTCTCATCATATATCTACAATGGAAGGTGGTGTTGTCAATACAGATGATGAAGAACTTTATCATATTTTACTTTGTCTGAGAGCACACGGTTGGACTAGAAATTTACCTAAAGAAAATATGATTTCTAATAAGTCTGATAATTGGTTTGAGGAATCTTTTAGATTCATTCTTCCTGGTTATAATTTACGCCCATTAGAAATGAGTGGGGCTATTGGAATTGAGCAGTTAAAAAAACTTCCATCTTTTCTAAGTCAAAGGAAAAAAAATTCAGTTCTATTTAATCAATTATTTAAAAATGATAATAGATTTTATATACAAGAAGAAATTGGAGAGAGTTCATGGTTTGGTTTTTCATTTATAATTAAAAATGATATTGATAGAAATCACTTAATTAAAAAATTAACTGAAAATAATATCGAATCAAGACCAATTGTAACTGGTGATTTTACTAAAAATGAAGTTATTAAGTATTTTGATTATGAAATTCATGATGAATTAGTTAATTCAAAGCTTTTAGATTCAAATGGTTTTTTTGTTGGTAATTCACAAGAAGATTTAACAGATGAGCTTTATCATTTAAATAAAGTTTTAAAAAAAATATAAAACACCATTAATAAAATTAAAATTAATAAATGAATAAAGGTAATATATGTCAGAGGTGTATTATGAATGATTCAGATATTGATATTGTTTATAACAATAAAGGTATATGTAATCACTGTATAAGATATGATAGAATCTTGGGTTCTAGGGTTAATCTTACTGATAAAGATAATAAGCTTAAATCTTTAATTAAAAAAATAAAAAAAACAAATAGATCAAATACATATGATTGTATTATTGGAGTTAGTGGAGGGGTTGACAGTACTTATGTAGCATATTTATGTAAAAAAAATGGCCTTAATCCATTAGCTGTTCATTTCGATAATGGTTGGAATTCTGAATTATCTGTAAAAAATATTGAAAAATGTCTTGATAAATTAAATATTGATCTTGTTACATATGTTATTGATTGGGATTATTTTAAAGAAATTCAAAAGGCTTTTCTAAAATCATCTACACCAGATGGAGAAATTCCAACTGATCATGCTATAAATGCTTTACTTTTTAATGAAGCAAGTAAGAGAAATATTAAATATGTTATAAATGGAATGAATTTTGCTACTGAATCTATGGTTGTTAAAAATTGGTCTTATGGGCATTCAGATTGGAAATATATAAAAAATATTCTTCTTAAATTTTCTAAAATTAGAAATTTTAATAAATATCCACATTTTTCAATTTTTAAATTAATTTGGTATTTAATTAAAGGGATTAAAGTAGTATCCATTTTAAATTATATTGATTATAACAAAGATTATGCAATGGATAAAATTAAAAAAGAACTTGATTGGGTATATTATGGTGGTAAACATTATGAATCAATTTATACAAGATTTTTTCAAGGATATTATCTTCCTTTAAAATTTAAAATTGATAAAAGAAGAGGGCATTTTTCTGATTTAATTAGATCTAAGCAGTTATCTAGAGATGAGGCTCTTAAATTAATTAAAAAAGATCCATATCCTTCAGAAAGTCTAAAAAAGGAAGACTTTCATTATGTTTTAAAAAAATTAGAAATTTCAATAGATGACTTTAATAAATTAATTAATAATGAAAGAAAAAGTTATAAAAATTACCCAAATAATGAGTTTATTATTGATTTTATGAAAAATATGTTAAATAAATTTAGAGAGAAAAACCTTTATTCAAAATGAAAAAAATAAAATTTGTTATAATTGGATGCGGTAGAATTGGAGTAAGGCATGCAGAACATGTTTCAAATTATGGGGAGTTAGTTGCTGTTTGTGACATTGATCATAAAAAGGCGAATTCTTTAGGTAAAAAATATAATGTTTTATCATTTAGTGACATTGATGATTTAATTAGTGAAAATTTAAATTTTGATGTAGCATCTATTTGTACACCTAATGGATTACATGCAGATCATTCCATTAAATTTTTAGAAGATAAAAAAAATGTTTTATGTGAAAAACCATTGGCATTAACTTCAGAAGATTGTGGAAGAATGATTATTTCTTCTGAACAAAATAATGTTAGATTATTTGCTGTCAAACAAAATCGTTTCAATCCACCCGTTAAAAAAGTAAAAGAGCTTATTGAAAGTAATATGCTTGGAGATATATTATCAATTCAACTTAATTGTTTTTGGAATAGAAACTATGATTATTATAAAGGATCTTGGAAGGGAACCAAGGAATTAGATGGAGGCACTCTATTTACTCAATTTAGTCATTTTATTGATTTATTGTATTGGTTAATTGGTGATGTTAAAGAAGTTTCTGGGTTTTCAAAAAACTATGTTCATGATTATATTGAATTTGAAGATTCTGGAGTTGTTTCTTTATTATTCGCTAATAATACAATAGGTACAATTAATTATAATGTAAATTCATATAAGAAAAATTTTGAAGGTTCATTATCTATTTTTGGATCCAAGGGTACTGTAAAAATTGGTGGTCAATATTTAAATGAACTTGAGTATCAAGAAATTGAAGGAATTGAAAAAATTAAAATTGATAAAGGAAATCTTCCAAATAATTATGGTAATTATGTTGGTTCAATGAGTAATCATGATCTAGTTTATAAAAATTTAATATCAGTATTAAATAAAAATAAATCTATTAACGCAAATGCATATGAGGCTATGAAAACAGTTGAAATTATTGAAAAAATATATTCAAAAATTAGAGTTAATGAATGATCCTATAATTTTAAATTCTAATATAGTTGATTGTGATTTTGGAAAGAATACTAAAGTGGTACAACCATGTAATTTATATGGTGCTTCAATAGATGAAAATTGTTTTATTGGTCCTTTTGTTGAAATTCAAAAAAATGTTACTATTGGATCAAATTCTAAAATTCAATCTCATTCATTTATTTGTGAGCTTGTTGAAATTGGTAATAATTGTTTTATTGGTCATTCTGTTGTTTTTATCAATGATAAGTTTAAGAAAGGTGGTCCTGCAAAAGGAAATAAAAAATTATGGGAAAAGACAAAAGTTGGAAATAATGTTTCCATTGGAAGTAATTCAACGATACTTCCAGTTAAAATTACTGATAATGTTGTAATTGGAGCAGGCTCAGTTGTAACAAAAGATATTTTAGTCAGTGGTGTATATTGTGGTAATCCTGCTAAAAAAATTAAATAATGAAAATAGACTTTGTAGATTTAAAGAGACAATATAATACTATAAAAAACGAAATTGATAAATCTATATCAAGAGTAATTAATAATACAAATTTTATATTAGGTCCTGAAGTTGATAAATTTGAAAAGAGTTTTGCTAAACTTAACAAAGTAAATCATTGTGTGTCCGTAGCAAATGGAACAGATTCATTATTTATTATCCTCAAATGTTTAGGAATTGGAAATGGAGATGAGGTAATAACAGTGTGTAATAGTTGGATATCATCATCTGAATCAATTAGTCTTACAGGAGCAAAACCAGTTTTTTGTGATATTTATGAAGATTCTTTATCAATGAATACTGATACTCTTGAAGGATTGATAAATTCTAATACAAAGGCTATTATGCCTGTTCATTTATTTGGAAATCCATGTGATATGTCAATAATTAAAAAATTAGCTACTAAATATGATTTATTTATAGTTGAAGATTGTGCTCAAGCCCATTTGGCCGAATACGATAATAATTTAGTTGGAACTTTTGGAATTGCTTCCTCATATAGTTTTTTTCCAGGTAAGAATTTAGGTGCTTATGGTGATGCAGGTTGTATATTAACAAATGATCAAAATTTTGCATTAAAGTGTAGAATGTTTGCAAGACATGGTGCAATAAAAAAACATGATCATATCATTGAAGGAGTAAATAGTAGAATGGATAATCTTCAAGCTTCTATTTTAAATGTTAAAATTAATTATTTACAAGAATGGACTGAAAAAAGAAGATCAATTGCTAGTATGTATGATGATGAACTAAATAATTTACCTATTGGTTTAATTAAAAATATACCTAAAAGTATTTCATCATATCATCTTTATGTTATAACTACTGATTACAGAGATGAGCTCAAAGATTATCTTCAAACTAATGGAATTAGTTCTGCAATACATTATCCAAAAATAATTCCTTTACAGCCTGCATATAAAAAATATTCATATACTGAGGAAGATTTTCCAGTTGGATATAAAATGCAAAGTAAAATTTTATCATTACCTATTTTTCCTGAGCTAACTGAAAATGAATTAATATATATATCATCAAAAATTAAAGATTTTTATTTATTAAAAAAATGAAAAAAATTTTATTGGTATGTAATTATGCTAATGCACCAAAGTATTCTAGTTTAGGTTTTAGACATTTTTACTTAGCAAAAGAATGGATTAATTATGGATATGAGGTAACAGTTCTATCTTCATCTTACAATCACTACATGTATAAAACACCAATAATAAAAAAAACTTTTACTGAAGAAATAATTGATAATATAAAGTTTATTTGGATAAATAATATCAAATACAATAATCCTCACGGTATTTTTCGAATTTTAAATTGGATATATTTTTCAATATCTTGTTACAGATTTAAATCTGATAATTATGATGTGGTAATTTGTTCTTCTCCAAGTATTTTTAACATAATCCCCTTTCTTATTAAAAATTATTTTAAAAAAAATATGAAGATAATTTTTGAAGTTCGAGACATATGGCCGTTGACTCTTACCCACATTGGAAACTATTCACCCTCAAACCCTTTAATCCTTTTTTTGAAATTTATTGAAAGAAAGTCTTATCAAAAATCAAATGCAATTGTGGGTACAATGGGTAATTTAAAAAGTCATATTAAAAATATAATTAGTGATAAATTCACTTTAAAATATATTCCACAAGGTTTTGATATAAATTATTTATTAAATTCAAAAAAATATAATATTAATTCTATTTATAAATTACCTAAGAAATCAAAACTAGTAATTGGTTATGCAGGTTCTATGTCAATTTCAAATAATTTAGAAACAATAATTCTTTCAGCAAGAAAGATTAAAGAAATTGATCCAAACATTCATTTTTATTTTTTAGGTGATGGTTTAGAAAGAGAAAAACTTATAAAAATGTCAAAAGATTTAAATAATGTTTTTTTTTATAAAAAGGTAGAAAAGAAATATGTACTTTCTTTTTTAAATCATTGTGATGTTTTATATGATAGTATTAAAAAAAGTTTAGTATATCAGTATGGAATTTCAAGAAATAAACTTATAGATTATATGTATTCTTCTAAACCAATTTTATTTTCTTATGATGGTTATGAAGATGTTATTTCAAAAATAAATAACGGATTTATAGTTAAACCTAATAATGTAAATGAATTAACAAAAAAAATAATCGAAATAAGTAAAATTGATAAAAAAACTTTAAATAAAATAGGTCGAAGGGGTAAAGACTATGTAATCAAAAAAAGACAATTTAAACACTTAGCATTAGATTATATAAAATTAATTGAAAGTATATGAAAAAATATTCTTTAAACCCATTAACCGGAAAAAAAATAAAAATTCCCTCAGCTTTAGATGATAGAAGTAATATAGATGTCTTTTTAGAAAAAAATTCAGAAAAAAAGATAATTGTAGTACAAGGTTTAGGTTTTGTAGGTGCAGTAATGTCGATTGTTTGTGCTAATTCGAATAATAACAATTATGCTGTGATTGGTATTGATTTACCTAATAGTAATAACTACTGGAAAATTGATTCAATAAATTCTGGTATTTTTCCTGTTATATCATCAGATAAAAAAATTGAGAAATTTTTTAATAAATCAAAAAAACAAAAAAATTTTTATGCAACATATGATTCATATGCATACTCAAAAGCAGACTATATAATTGTAGATATAAATTTAGATGTTGAAAAAAAATCAGATTTTATAGGCAATGTTTTAGATTTTGACGTTGATATAAGCCCATTTGAAATGGCAATTAAATCTATTGGTCATAAATGTAAAGAGAATGTAACTATTTTAATAGAAACAACTATTCCTCCTGGAACATGTGAGAAGGTTGTAAAACCCACTCTTGATTCTTGCTTAAGTAAAAGAGGTCTTTCAAATAAAAAATATTTTTTAGGTCATTCTTACGAAAGAGTAATGCCAGGGCCTGATTATGTAGATTCAATTAAAAATTTTTATAGAGTTTTTTCTGGTATAGATAAAAAGTCTGAAGTAAAAATTGAAAAATTTCTTAAAACAATTATATCAACTAAGAAATATCCTCTAACAAAATTAAAGAATACTAATTCAACTGAGATTGCTAAAGTTTTAGAAAACTCTTATAGGGCTATGAATATTGCCTTTGCAGTTGAGTGGTCAAGATTTGCTGAAGAAGCTGGTTGTAATCTATATGAAATTGTTGATGCAATTAGAATGCGTCCCACTCATTCTAATTTAATGTATCCTGGCATAGGAGTTGGAGGTTATTGTCTCACTAAAGATCCTTTGTTAGCATCTTGGTCTAGAAAATTTTTTTTTAAATCAAAATCTCTATATCAAAGTGAAAATGGAGTAAGAATAAATGATTTAATGCCAAATTATGCTTATAATTTTTTGGTTAATTCATTTTATCCAAATAATATAAAAAATAAAAATATAATTTTTTTTGGTGTTTCCTATAGAAGTGATATATCAGATACTAGATATACACCAGTTGAGAGATTTTATAAGTTTTGTAAAAAAGCAGGTAGTAATATTTTTTTACATGATCCATATACTAAATATTGGGAAGAATTAAGTGTTAATGTTCATAGCGAAGATTATTCTGTCTTTTTAAAAAATGATATTGATATTGTTATAATAACAACTTCTCATTCACAATATAATCAAAATGAATTTACATCTCTTCTGTTAAAAAAAAGGAAATTATTTATATTGGATACTGTTGGTGTTTTAAATGAAGAACAAATCAAAAAATTATCTAAACCTCATAAATTAAAAGTTTTAGGAAGGGGAGATTTATAAAAAAATAATTATGAAAAATAAAAAGGTATTTATTTTAGGCGGAGGCGGTTTTATTGGATTTGCAATTGTGAAAATTTTAGCTTCAAGAGGTTATTATGATATTACTATTGGAGATAATTTCCATAATAATCAAAATGATGATTTATTTAATGATTTCACAAAAAAAAATAATATTAAAGTTATTAATATGGATTTTACAAATAGTAAATCTTTTGATCTTCTTGAAAAAAAATATGATTATTTTTATATGTTAGCTTCAATGATTGGAGTGAATAATACATTAGAGAACCCTCATGAAGTCATTAGAGTTAATACCTCATTAATATTAAATTCACTTGAATGGTTAAAAAAATCTCAGGTTAAAAATGTTCTATTTACATCTACTAGTGAATGTTATTCAGGAACCATTGATAAATTTAATTATAAAATTCCAACAGATGAGCTTATTCCTTTATGTATTGATCCAATTGATCATCCAAGATTTACATATGCAGTAACTAAAATGCTTGGTGAATCTGGTTTTTTAAATTATTGCAGGGTTTTTGATATTAATTGTAAAATAATTAGATATAATAATGTTTTTGGTCCTAGAATGGGTTTTGGTCATTTAATTCCTCATCTTGCAGAAAGATTTCTTTCTAATGAAAATCCTTTCAAAATTTATGGATCAAATCAAACAAGATCATTTTGTTATATTGATGATGGTGCTTTAGGTACAATTCAGGCAATGGAATGTAATAAAGCTAAAAATGATATTTTTCATATTGGGAGTGAAGATGAAATTACAATTAAGGAATTGGTAATTGAGGCTGGTAAGTTTTTTTCTTATAAAGGGGATTATATTAATGAAAAAACATATCCAGGCTCTGTTAATAGAAGATGTCCTGACTTATCTAAAGCTAGAAATATGTTTAATTATAATCCCAAAGTAAATTGGAAAGATGGATTAGTTAAAACACTAGATTGGTATAAAAATTATTTTGAAATTAATATTGATAAAAAATATTTTAAGCCTCCTGAAAACTTAAAAATCAAATAATGTATTTTTTCTTAAAAAGAATTTTAGATTTAACAATATCAATATTTGCATTATTAATATTATCACCATTACTATTAATAATTATTTTTATTTTATTATTTACTGGAGAAAATGAAGTTTTTTATTTACAAGAAAGATTAGGGCATTATAACTCAAAATTTAAAATTATAAAATTTGTTACTATGATTAAGAATAGTCCTAATATAGGAACTGGTAGTATCACTATTAAAGATGATCCAAGAGTTTTGCCTATTGGTAAGTTTTTAAGAAAATCAAAAATTAATGAATTACCCCAAATATTTAATGTAATTATTGGTAATATGTCGATTGTGGGTCCAAGACCTCAAATGGAAATAGATTTTTTAAAATTCCCAAAAGAAAAAAGAGATAAAGTATTTTTATCCAAACCAGGTATTACTGGAATTGGGTCTTTAATTTTTAGAGATGAGGAAAGATGGATATCAAATTACAAAGGAGATAAGCATTCTTTTTATGAAAAAAAAATTGCACCTTATAAAACTGAACTAGAAGTTTGGTATTTGAATAATAAATCTATATTTGTTGATCTTAAAATAATTTTCTTAACAGCATGGGTAATTATTTTTCCAAAATCTCATATTATCGATCATTTTTTTTCTTCTCTTCCAAAAAAACCTAAACATTTAAACTGAAATAAAATATGAAAATTGATAAAAAATCTATAGCAATTCTTGTTATTTCATGTGATAACTATGAAGATTTGTGGTTCCCTTTTTTCGAATTTTTTTCAAAATCATGGAAAGATTGTCCTTATAAGGTTTTTCTCCAAACTAATTTGAAAGATTTTAAAACTCAACATAAAGTAAATATAATTAAAGTAGGGGAAGATAAATCTTGGTCTGATAATGTTATAAAAGCAATAGAACATCTTAATGATTTTGATTATTTAATATTATTTCTTGAAGATATGATGATTGATGAAAAAGTTAATAATAAAAGAATTGAAGAAATATTGTCTGATTTTTTTAATTCAGACGGTAACTTTTTGTCATTATTAAATGAACCAAAACCGACAAAAAATTTTAATAAAAATTTTGGAATTATTGAAAAAGGAGCATTGTATAGATCTACGGCGACAGCTACAATTTGGAAAAAAAGTGTTTTGAAAGAATTGTTAGTATCAGGAGAATCTGCTTGGTCTTTTGAAAAAAATGGTTCAAAAAGAAGTGATAAGTTTAGTAACTTTTTTTCAGTACATAAAGATGAAATAAAATGGATAAATGCTGTCATTAAAAACAAATGGACATATGAAGTGATTCAAAAATTTAAAAAATATAATATTGACACAGATTTATCTAAAAGAAAAAAAATAAATTTAATAAATACTATTTTTTCAAATATTTATTTGATGATTAGAAGGTTAGTTTTAAGTGTTATCCCTTTTAAATTACATAGAAAATTATTTCAAAAATATTCTAGTTAATGTTTTTTACTAAAAAAAAAACAATTTCATTACCTCAACTTATTGTTTTGTCTGGTGTTTTACTTAGAATATTTCAGTTAATTAAAGAAACATATTATGTAAATACTTTTCAAGATAGCTTGGACATGAGTCTATTCATAAGTTTAAAAGCAAACTTTGATCTATTTTTAGTATTGACTTCAAGTGTTTATTTTTTAGAATCTTGCTATAGTAAAAAAAAAATAAACATTCCTATTGTACCAATTATTGGTTCTTTGATTTTAGGTGTCTTAATTTATTTTTATAAATTTCAAATCTTAAACAGTTTTGATATATTTTTTTTAGTTTTATTTGGATCTATTATTACAGTTTTTTCTAATTGTGTTGTTATTTTATCTAAGGAATCTAAAAATTTAAAATATAATTTTATTGCTAATGGTTTTGAAAATTACTTTCTAATATTTTTAATATTAATATTCATCATAATTGAAATAGAACCATCATTTATATTTTTAACTTATATATTAATCATAACTCAATTCTTTATATCAATAATAATTTATAATAAATTAAAAGCTTATAAATTGTATATAAAGTTTAATTTCAGGATCAAGGATTCTATTATGGTTATTCCTCAGATTATTGGATCTACTTTTGTGCTATTGGTTATGATTATAGCTAGAACACTATTTGATCTTAATACTGATATAATTATTTCAAATTATTCATTAATTATTGCCTCTGCACCAT
>MDSW01121835.1_pt1 | contig 14221 bp, 10 predicted proteins | sample 811171 | NCBI WGS metagenome assembly MDSW01 (sample SAMN05326641, study PRJNA326480) | marine metagenome | isolation source: seawater | place: Atlantic Ocean: North West | collected 2012 | reverse complement strand
TTTTTAAGCTATAAATAGACTATAATTATGCTTTATTGTATGATACTGGGTATTTTATTTGGAATAGTCTTTTGCCAGATCATGTATGGCGACGAAAAGGACACGCCATTGATACCATTAAACTACGGCCCTTTTGTAAATGGTGTGCTCTATCTGGGTGGAAAACATATCCACCACTGGATGGTCTTCTTGCTGCTCGGTATAATGGCCGTATACTATTCAGTAGACATCAATATTGTATCATTTTGTGCGTCGCTGGTTATTCATGGTCTGTCGTATAAGGATTGTTTTGAAATTTAAACAAATCTCACTGCCGATAACGCATACTTGTCGTTTGTATCATGTAGTCTCCGCGTATGGTTATACATGCTGCAGTAGACGTAACGATACTTTATGTCAAAGACAAAAATTTGCCCTTCATCAATGCGTTCAAAAAGGGGGTAAAATTTAAACATGAAATTATCGTCAATTCCCAGACGGGTGCATTTAGTCCACGTGCATTGCGTTTCTTCCGACGCGTCGTAGTCTGCGTTTGGGTAGCAACCCGAGGCCAGAAAAGTATTTGAGAGCGCCAACGCGGTTACCTCCCGGTTAGCCACCAAGTCAACTTCCCAGAGAATGGGCGAGTCGACGCCCCAATTGTGGCAGCCTTTATTGGGGCAATTAGTCTTGTTATTCCCGTAGACGCACGGCCCAAGATGGTGTCCTAAATTGGGTTGGCAGATGCGCAGGTCGGTGATCACCGCGAGCGTGTTCTCTAGCGGATAGATGTCGGTCGTGATGCCCACATATCCGTACTCGTCTTGGTACGAGACTTGCGACAGACTCCCGTCGCTGTACGTCTGGTCGTTGTACCGCAGGAGTCCGGCGCTGTACGGGTAAATAACCTGTGTCGTCCCCGGAAACATCGAACAGGAAGAAATCGACAAATAAATGCTCGAGCCGATGATATGATTGGGATCAACGCAGCCAGTGGGGGTCGTCGAGATATCTAAACAGTCGTGCACTTTGCTCGTAAAACGAAATTCGCGATTGACAAAGACGCTCTCGCAATTCAACTGATCCAGGACGCAATCGGTCGCCATGGTAAAGGAGGTGCGGGCGGAATCGTGCCCGAATTCATTTGAGGCTAAATTGGTAATCAAATCACCAAAGCCAAGTTCAGAAAAGCTCGGATCGGGTGCGATGTCGCTCGTCTGCGTCACGACTCGATAGCGTGTCTCGTTGAGAAAGACAAAGCTGGCGGTGTCAAGGACAATGTGCAATTTAAGGCGGTATGTCTCGTTGGTACACGCCTCGAGCTCGTAGCCGATCATTCGGATTTGCTGGTTATCGAGGAATTGGGTCTGGATGCATGTGCCGTCGTAGCAGTAATAATTAAATGGACAGTCGTCGTGGACCAAACAGCCGGGAATGCATGTTTCATTCAGGTCGGTGTGGTCTGTGACACACCCAAGGGTCTCGTCGCAACGCTCGACGGTGCAGGGATTGTTATCAAAGCAAGTGTTCGGCGTCCCAGCACAGATGCCGTTTTTACAGACATCCTGGACGGTGCAGAGGCGACCGTCGTCGCAGGTGTCGCCATCGTTGCGCGGAATGGCCACGCAGCCACCGGTGGTCACGTCGCAGGCTCCGACCGTACAGGCACTGTCGAGATGCGAGCAGTCTTTGGCCACGCCCATGGCACACATACCGTTCCAACAGGCGTCCTCTGAGGTGCATGGATTATTGTCGTTGCAAGTGTATCCATTGGGCTTGTCGGAATTGACGCAGCCGATCGAATGAACACACTGTCCCGTACGACAGGGGTTGTTAAACGAGCATGTAAGCGTCTTGCCCACGCAATGGCCTTGTTGGCAGGAGGTGTCGACCGTGCACATATCTGAAAGAGAGCATTTCGTACCGTTAACTGCTGGATGGCTGCGGCAAACATGCTGAATGGGGTCGCAATAAGAATACTGACAGCTGCTCGCGCCACAGTCTGCGTCTTCGACGCAGCAATTCTCTTTTCGACGATAGGTGCAGCGCCCGTCGCAGGAAGCGATAGCACAGGGGTCGCGCGTCACACAGTCAGACTGCGACGAGCATGGCTGATAGACGAAATAGACGACGAGGCCGAGGCAAACCAAGACTACTAGACAACAGACCGCGCCGATGCCTGAGAGCACACAACAGGCACCACCGACGCGCTGTTTGCGACAGCCTGGCCGTCCGACCCGATGGTATACGACATGATTCTTTTGTGGACAATCGGTCATAGGATCTGGTCGGTCATTTGGTAATTTATATACATGCATGTAACCAAATTATTTTTTTTAAGGTATATAAATCGACGAGTACTCTTACATATACAATGGTTCTTCGTAAAGGTGTAGCTCTTTTGGCCATGCTTGCAACAGCCAAAGGGCAAATGACTTTGAGTTCAGAAAAATACGGAAATAATGGATGTCCTGGACAGATGAGTGCAAATGGGAATGTTTGTGAGCAAGCCGGGCTCTCTACGAGTGGTGACGTAAATTATGATGGTACCGGTATACGATACCGTACCGCCGCGCAAGTCGTTCTGCGTTCACAAATCGACGAGTCGCCCCCGGGGTCTATCGCCGATATCCCAAATGAAGCTGTTATTTCGGCTGACGAAGGCAATCGTTACATCAAATTGAGTGTGAGTATGAATGAAGCTTCTTGGAATGAAGCTTCAAATCCAAATGCTTGTGACATCTCTCTTGGAGGTGACTTGAGTGACAAGGTGGCATTGATCGGCAGCACGGCCATAGAAGACGGGGCCTGTTCCTTCCACCTGGCTAACAACAAATATCTTGGTAGTCTCGACGTGACTGTTCGATTCGATGCTGACAACCAAAAGCGAGCCAAATTATTCTTACAGTACGCACCACATGCCAACGACCCGTCCATCAAGGATGCGAAAGCAGGTGGATTCACTTCCTCCGGTCTGGCGGTGGTCGAACAAAATGAAAATTTGCATTCACTCGTATGGAATGACGGTGGGTCCAGCGCGTCCGGTAACGACCTCGTACTCCCCGTGGAGGGTCTGTTCGTCGACAAACGGTACAAGGTAAAGAATGACGCCGGTATACAATTACTCGACAACAAACTCCAGGACGGCGGTAGTGATGCCACATTTTCGCTTTTAACGGAAGGTTTGACACTTAAAACGGAGATTCTCGACTACATTGGCAACGGTGGTACGTCTGTCGTTCCAACATTAGCCAGTCAACAAGTCACTCTCTCCAAGGAAGATGCAAAAGCTAATTACGTTGGTACTGCGTCCAATACTGGTGTTGCGCTCGATGGGGATGATGTACAGCCGCAGGGTGCAGGTGGCGCGATTGCCGCCGACTACGCGCAGTACAAACTTGACGACAACACCGAACTTGCAATTGAGGGCCTTCCAACCTTTCGCAAAGAGTATTTGGACACGGACTGCGAAGTATGCGACATCCGAATTACCCTGAAGGGTCTTGACAACGGGGTCGGCGGTTTCTTGGTCAACACCGCCATCGCTATCGATGAAAGTAAATTGGCGGAGGACACTTCTACCTTTCCGACAAATCAATTGAAATTGGTGGCGATCGCCGCCTCAAAAGACGTCGCCTCTGGTTCTGCACACGCCCTGTCGGAAATTTTTAGCATTGCCGAATCCAGTGTTACGAAGACCAGTACTTCCTTGTTGAGCGACAAGGTCGACTTGATTAGCTTAATTACCTTGGACGGTGCTGCCGAGTCATGTAATGCGGGTGACGACTTGTCGGAGGTACCCTTGTACAAATTCAAGAGCAACCTCTTGCAGCCCTATTTAGATGGTTGCGAGATCACTGCGCCCAATTCGGGGGTTTTCGGCGCGTCGCAAGACATTGTTTACAACAACCAGGACGACGCTGCGGCCACCGTTGCCTTGCGCGAGACTGATAGTCGTGATGTAAAAGTCAATGGCTTTTCGCTGATTTTGAACGGAGAAACGGACTTGACAGAGAAACAAGAAATCGCACCAGTGGGCGACACACTCAAACTCATTATTTCCAAATCTGGTATCACGGGCGCCGCAAACTTCGATGTCACCGAAATCAAGAGAGGAAATGTTGAGAAAGTTGACTTTCCCGGCACGCCAGCAACCTTCGCCACGAATCCTACAGATGATGTCGGTAAGGATTTGTTGATCAAGAGCACCGTACGTTGTACAGGTTCTCTCGAGTTGAAATTGACCTTTGTTGGTGGCTCCGGTTTCTACGATGTCAAGCTGCCGTGCTCTCGTATTTCGTCGGCGAGCGCCAGCGATTCACTTGAACTTTACTATGCATACGAGACCGCGCTGAATTTGGCGACCGACTCGCTTGAAGTCAACTCGTATTACGCACCTGTATTGCCCGAGTTCCAAGTTGCTACGAGTTCGTTTGGTAAATGCGACAACAGTAACAATATCGATAGATCTGAAATCTACGACCCGGATGCATGTCCCGCCAGTGGCGATTTTACGGATGTCCCCGCCGATAGTAAATTATCGTACACTACCACCGGCGATGGTTTAGATACACTGATCAAATGTTCCACGAAGAAAGGCGACGGCACAAAGGGCGTTTCTACTATCTCCTCAAACGGTGTCGAGAATTATGTGATCGATTACGAATTGGCCATGAAATACGAGCGCCAGGTCGACGATTATGCAGTCTCGGCCGCCTTTACACAAACGACAACGTTTTGCGACTCGCAAGAATTTGTGATGACCATTCGCCGTGACGCCGAGGCCTACGTCGAAACCGTACAGCTTGCGCCGTCTGACAATCTTCGTGCCGTCCTCGTTGCCGACATTGGGTGGAGTGATGATGGTTCCGCAGGATGCGACGCTGGACAACGCCGTCTTCGCGTTCTAGTTCAGTCAAAAGACAAACACAACAATCAATGGGTGGATTCTGATCTGACGGAAGCCCTACTCGACATCGCATCTGGTCACCAAAATCCCAATTCCATGCAAGTGCACGAAGATTCTGGTCATACCACGATCTCCACTTTGGCCGCAAATGCCCTCGATTCGACCCCCGCCCAAGGTTTGGGGACGCATGTGATCTTGAAAGGTCAATGCATTGCCATCGCATCGTGTCCCTTAGACGAATTAGGTCTCGCTGAAGCAGACGCGGGCGTCAATGGCGACTCGTGGAGTGATTATTCTGGAAGCTTTCGCACGGATATTATTCTCCGTGGGCATCAGCTGGGTACTAGTGGTGCGATCTCCTTCGACACGCGCGCCTTGATTACTCTTTCATACCAAGAATGTCCGATAGAGGAGGGAAACCAAGCCTCTGGTGAAGCGGCCCTGGCTTTGCAATTGTCAGTCGCAGGTTGCACCGGCATTGGTGAAACAGCCAAATCAAGAGCACAGTACACTGCAGAGGAAACCTTTGACTGTACCGATGCGGGTGAAGACGACAGCGCCCTCGTGAAAGGATATACCTTTGTTGTTCCCGACGGCACTGCTGCGACCGACTACACCTTCGCCATGTACCAAGAAGCGCAGTCACAAGGCTGGTCGATCGAGTCGTCTGTGATAAGCTTCTCCCAGTATACTGCTGAAGATGTATTGGTCGGCACCTATCCCGCGTGCACGTGTGCGGCCAATGCTGCGTGCGTTGAAACTGCGGTGACATTGCCCGGTGGCAATGGCGACTTTGCCCCCGATTGTTCCAATGTTCACGAGCTGTCCTTCCCCTTGATGAAATTCAAATATCATCCCACCGATTTCTTTTACGTCGAGTACTCGGTCGTGTTGAAGTCGAGTCTGACTGAAGAACCAGAACGTCGTCATTTGAGATCAGCGAAATTCGCCCTCAAGAACAGCGCTGAAGCACATGGAGAAACAAATGGATTTAGAGTCCACAGCACCATTGCCGAGTCGAATGCCGAAGCACCCGCCCCAGATGCCCCAGAATCCTCCGAAACCCGCGCCGCGCCCGCTGCACCCGTCAGCGAAGCAGCCGAAACGTCGGGTCCCAACAAGGATGCGATTGATCAAGCTTGGTGGTTTGGGCTCGCTGCGCTTATCGTGATAGGTCTTGGTATTCTGCTAAGACTCATATATTGTGCATTCCCGGGATCGGCCAATCAAGGCAACGACAGGGGATCCGGTGTATTGAGCGCCCAACCCGGTGCCTATGGCTACAAAGCCGTTCGCCAAAGTCGCTACTCCAATCTTCGCTATTAGAGCGCAAGAGATAGTTAATAGTTAATATATATTTCCATTTAAAAACATACATATATATATCATAACATACACAAGTAGATGCGATCTTTTGCCGTCTATCTGATTGGCATTGTAGTGATCCTGGGGTATAATTTAGTTCTTTTAACGCATCTCGACGGCGCTCCGCGTTTGACCACATTAGCTTCCAATGCCTGCACGCTTTTAGACGGCCCCTTTTCCTTACTCCGCAAACATACACAGTCCGACTTTTCGTCCACCTACAAAGTTTACGACCATCGCAATTGTCAGGACATATCGGCCGTCGGCAACTTTGAGCTCGTTTATCGTCCCATAGTCGGCGATCACATTCATTTAGGGATGGTGCTGTCGGACGAGGGCCGTCTGCACGTCTTGCACGACCGAAATATGTCGCATCGTGTCCCGTACGAAGATGACAAGTACCCCATAAGCTGCCCCCACCCGGGTTCTTTCGCGTACGAGAAGCGTTGGTATCATACTGGCGTCCACACCCACTGCGATGGCATCGTTCACGTCCACCCTTGGTCGGCACCGTACCAATTGCGCGTCGAGGGACGAGACGTCAAGCTTAAACTTTGGTTCGAGAGCGTGGGCATCGAAGTGGCGACCAACAAGTCGGCATTGAAATTGCCTGGCGCTGAGCATTATCTGTCTGGCTGGCACATGGAATACTATATTCATGTCAACGACAGGCACCCAGCCTTTGAGACCGACGATATCTTGGCAATGTCGAATTTATGGTTGGTTGATCACCAGGCCTTGATCCTGCTCTGGCGAGGCTCGCGCCCTCCGAGAGACTTTAAAGTCTTGGGCTACCCCGTGCATCCCGCCGATTACCCCACGCGCTAGAGCTCGACCTCGCGCCAGAGTCTCAAGGGGTTCTCTTTAAACAAACGATAGTAGCGGGCTTTGATGCTACTTCTCGTGCGCTCGGGCATATCGTATCGGCTGAAATGTATGCCATGTTTCTTATGCTGCGCAATCAGCAAAAAATCTTCATCATCGTCCCAATTTCGTTTGCGTTTGGTCGTCCGTTTGGGCTTGGAAAGCACGCTGCGCACGCTGCGCCGCCGCCACCATCGTTGAATCACTGTCGCGCAGACGCCCTGACATGTGAAATTGAGATGATAGCACCATTCGATGTGACTGTTGAAATTCTCTGGACATCGTGTGCAAACGGTCGGTGGCTCTGACGGCTCTGCCCTTTCGGCCGGCTCGTCTGGCTCGTCTGGCTCGTCTGGCTTTTCTGGCTCTGCCCTTTCGGCCGGCTCCGAAGGCTCGATGGCTTCGAATTGCGCCTGTGTTTCAACCAGCTCTTTTTGCAGGCGTTCAATTTTAGCTTTTATCGCTATTTTTTGTTGACGTTTGGCGATCAGAGTGATGCATGATGATTTTTCATCGTATGTTTTCTGCCACTCCTCCACTACGAGCAACGCATTCGAATGCTTGGTTTTCGCCTTCTCCAATGCGGTTTGCGCCGCCAGTAATATTTTATTTGCGTTTGCCACTCTTTCCTCCGCATTTGCTACTTCGGTACATGCTGCGTCAATTTTTGAAGCCAATTCTTTTTCCGCGTGAATGGCGATTTCCAGTGAAATTTTAGCGCTCTTGGCGTCGCGCTCGGCTTCTTTTATCTCGGCTTGCTCGGCTTGCTCGGCTTGCTCGGCTTGCTCGGCTTGCTCGGCTTGCGCGACTTGTTTGACCTCGGCTTGTTTGACCTCGGCTTGCGCGGCTTGCTCGGTCTTTTTAGTGGCCTCGATAGGCTTCCACTCTATAGGCTTGGCGATAGGCTTTGCTTCGATAGGCTTGGTACCCTTGTCCGAGAGATAGACCTTGGCGGTGGGTGAGACTGGCTGCGAGCTGTTGCAGGAATGACGATCGAGTTGCATTTGTTTGTCAAATGTTTCTTTGCACATTTCACATCGATATTTAACACGTATGTCGCATTTATTTAGGATAATTGGGTGTGTTGTCTCGTAATGTCGTTTGAGATGTTGAGGGCGTTGCGTTTTATACGGGCAATGGGTGCACGAAATCCAGGGCAAGATTTTGTTCGCATCGTATAATTCTGGGTGCGCAGTCTTCTTATGCACCGAGAGGTCGTGTGGCCTGGTGAACGAGCTATGGCAATGGTCGCATGGGTAGCGTATATTCATGATTGTTGTATGTTTGGCTTGTGCTTGCGTAGCTTGCGTGGCGTGCATAGCTTGCATAGCTTGCGTGGCGTGCATAGCGTGCATAGCTTGCGTGGCGTGCATAGCGTGCATAGCGTGCATGTCTGCAAGAACGGTCCGCAAAAATATCTTTATAAAAATATCTTGAAAAAAATAGTCTAATTATAAATCGTAGTCTACTAAATCTATCTAATAGTATGGTGCTCTGTTCATGCTGCGGCGGACACCGATTTTTGATACAGCGTCCATATGATCGCGGGCTGATCCAGTGGTATTATACTTCTTCATCGTTTCCAAAAATTTCGCCACCCGATTCGTCGACTGCTCCTGAGTGTTGGCGACGACGCGCGGCCGTTTTGAAGCGGCATGCACGACTTCTTGGACGCGTGGTTCTTCCACCTGTCTTTTTTTGCTCATGACTGATTCGAATCGCTGCTGCAGCTGAGTGCGCTTCATCATTTCTTTATATTCGTTAAATTGGGATATTACATTTTTCGTTTTCTTGCTGGCGCAGTGAGCGACATGGAGAAGGGCTCTCGCTTCATTGGGGTGTGTTTCTGATAATGTTTTAATGGCGTTTTGGCTCGCGTCGTCTAGCTCGGCCATGGCCTCTGGGTCCATTTCCTTAATGGCTTTCCAATAGGCAAGATTCTTTTTTCGAGTCGATTCGGCTTCGGCCGCTTTTTGCTTTTCAATTTCTGCTTTCAACGCGCGCAATTCTTCCAATTCGGTCGATTTTTGAGCATTTACTGACTCCTTGTATGCGCGCAATTCTTCCAACTCCTTCGCTTGGGCTTTTTTGAGCTCTTCCAGTTTTTCTTCTTGCTCAATGATCACTTTCATATACTGTTCGTTGGTCATGTTTGCCATGTCATTTGATTCGGACTTTTCGACTTCGGTGGCTTCGGCGGGTGCTGTCTTTTGCGTGGGTTCTTGACTGATGTCGCTCATGTCGTTTTTATTAAAACTAGCGGAGTGTATTTTATAGGTAACTTTTTCTCTTTCTTCCTTATTTGGATCACTATTCACGAACGCGATGCGGCAGTCGGAGCGCCTTGGATTGACACAGAGTGAGACTTCGATGGCTTCTTTTTTACTGCTGCCTCCCGACGCATATTGTGTATGACAATGTTGTAGCGAGAGTCCTGTGTAATACGAGGCCCCGGTCTCAGGATCTTTTGTGATTGCGTGCTTGGCAAACTTGGATTGAAAGCCGTCTTCGTTCAACTTTCCGACGACCCAAACTGAGCCATCTTCGTGCTGCCAGTGGCGTGTGATTTTGCCCACCTCCAGCTCTGAGTGATGCTCCATACGAATGGGCTTGTCGATGAGATCTAGATTTGCCGCTTCTTCACGCGTGAAAGCAAAGGTATGGTCCTCCTGCTCGGGTTGCGTGTCAGTGGGTGAGAGCACGTTGCCAATGAAATAGGTGGGCATTCCTTTTTAGAGTTTAGATGCATTAATTTATACTGTATATAAGTAAAAAGTGCACACTCGCACAGATGGCGCGTTGGTTGACGTACGATCTCGAGACCACCTTTTTACAACAAGGCTATCGACGCAAAGACACCTTACTGTTGGAAGTGGCTCTGTATGGGAAGAAAGTCGCTGACAAGGTACGCCTTCAGGGCTTTTCAGCCCTTGTCAACCCAGTCGGTGCGGTCGCGGACGGTAGTGAATTAATGGACGCTTTAAAGGAGAGGGGGCAGAATCCCAAAAGTACAATTCAATTTTGGACCAAGCTCTTGGTCGAGAAGAAGTTTATCAACAGCTCCTTTAAACGCAGCTCGATTGTTAAAAAAGCGGACGAAATAGCGCGCATCTTAAATACGTCCGACGATTTTCAGACCCCCGAATGTGCGTTGAAGGCCGCTCTTGACTTTGGAGACGGACATACGCTGGTGGCGCATAATGGGACAAGCTTTGATGAAAAGATTGTGCGTGGCAACTGCGATCGTCTTGGAATCGCCATCACAATCCCAGCCTTTGCCGATTCGCTGCGCCTTTTTCGACACAAGTTACCCGATCAACCGTCGTACAGCCAACCTGTCCTCTATCGGTCGATGTTGAAGGGGCGCTACATGGCTCACCATGCGTTGGAGGACTCAAAATCACTTCATAAAATGCTTTTGGCACTCGAGAAGCAAACCAACGAATCGGTGCTCGAGATGTTCGCATCGCTACCGGCACCACAGCGTAACAAGGCAAAGAAGAAGCACAAGACGGACCTGTACGAGATTTCCGGGGTGGGTGTAAAGAGCGTGGGTGTGTTCTTCGACAATAAGATACGTTCGAAGTATGACCTTAAGCGGTATATAGACCAGCATACTGTTAATGATTGGGAAAAACGCTTTAGTAAGGTGCATGCATACAAAAGTCTGGGCAAGAAACTCTTTGATGGTGAGATCGACCTTGGTTGACTATAAATATATCCAAGAATACGCCCTATATGGCGCTCGTGATCGTGTCGGCGCAAAAGCATGGAGCACCGGATGTCTCGTCGTGTCAGCTTGTCCGCGACTTGAAGGAGTATGCAGCAAAGTATCTAAGCACGGACTACTCAAAAGACGCGGTACTGCGTGGCCGTGCGCTATTGGCGCGTGTCGAGAATGCCAGGTATACCGTAGAAAACGAGTCGCGATGCCAACTGGAATACTGGGAGCAGCTGGTGCGGCTGATTCATGGTCGGATCGCCCGGGCCGATAGCAAGGTAATTCCGGGATGGTGCACTCCGTACAACACATTACGTTTTGAGATGACCGGGCTACCGACTTACAATAACCCCACATTGGGGTTGGTGTACGTAGAGTATATTACAATCGTCTTTGCAGCGATTGGGGGAATTTTGCAACTAGTAAGGGCGCAGATCGACGGTGAATTTTCATTCTGGGCTCAGGTCTTATACACCCTCTCCGGCCTGATGTCTATCACGTACTACACCTTGATACGCCACCCTTTCATTATAACTGCAGTTGGATCCTTGACGATATCTGTGGCGACACTAGTGGGGGTGTTAATTCACAAGTCGGCACCGTGGGAAACTCTTTAGTGGCCAATCTCGCTGGTTGGGGCGTTGATTCGCGTGTCTCTACTGTAGGAAACTCTTCAAACGATGATGTGGTCGACATTTCATCCAGCTCTCGCATCAGATCATTGTCGTCGATCTCAAGCAGTGGCTCGCTGCCTAATGTCGTGTTTATCTCCAAGACTTGATCCGTGAGCTCTGCCATGGTCTCGTTAAGCATGTCGATCTTCTCGATAGTATTGTTCTTATTAAATTGTTTAAAGGCATTGGCCGTCTGCTGCAGGGCCTCGATTTGCATGGCTGTGACATTTAATTGCTCTACAGCGTATTTGCGCTGCATGACCGTGTCGATGCGTTCACGGCATTTTTCCATGTAATGGATGACGATCTTGCGATGCTTGGCCTGGTGCAGGAGCGACGATTTGTCAACTCTTTGACGCATTTGTTCTTTAATGTCGTCTTCAAGCTGCTCCTTCTGCCGCGTATATTTGAGGAGCATTTCTTTTAAGATTGCGTCGATCTCATTGAGCTGTTGGATACATTTGGATGCCGTGTTTTTATTTCTAAAAAAGATAGACCGTACACAACCCATATTTAGTTAATATTTATATGTTTTAATACACGACTGGTATATTTATACACGAACGCTCGATTTAGCTGCGAAAGCTCCCGTAAAAGCTCCAGTGACTCCCCATTTTTCACCCTTTTTACCAAGTTTTGTTTCGAGGACGATCTCTTGTTTGTTGTGCCAGTCAAATGCATTTAAATGCTTGATAAGATTGCTCTTTTTATCATACTCGGCGTCGCAGCAGGGGCATTTATAATGTGGTACGAGAATGTGGTCGGTTGTCAACTCGTTACCATGTGTATGCTCCAATGTTATCTTTTCGTAACACCTCAAGTTAAAGCGTTTTGTGTCGCCAAATATATGAGGGCATCCATAACACCTATATAACAGTCTTTTTTTTTGATGCTGGGTTCGAATATGATCTTCTAGATCGTGTGTACGGTCGTGTGGAACAGCGTGAGGACAATGTGGGCATCGTATCATCTCTTTCGACGAAGAGTTTTTCAACCGTTTTCGCGCTTTCGATTCTTTCTGTGTTGAGCTTTTTCGTTTAGACCGTCGCAAAACCGTTGACGTTTCTTCTAAAACCGTCGATGTTTCTTTATTTCTCTGTGGAAATCGCGCTGCGTAAGCTTTCTCTCTTTCCACTTTACAAAACAATTCAAAGCAGCTTGCACTACAGAAAACTTTGCCATCGTGATTTGTATGATTGTGAGGCTCGATAAATTGTTGGCATTGAGGGCATTTGCACTGATCGCATACATTTTGACCATCGATTTGATGCCATTTCTTTTGGATTTTGAGGCGGTCGCAAATGCTGCATTTTTTAAAATCAGAATGACATTGATTGCACACCCGTTTGCCATTGATATTTATCAATGTCTCTGTTGGCGAACAATCACATTCACTGCATTTTTCTAAGTTTATATTTTCGCTCTCGTGTTCGTTATCGCTCTCGGTTTCGGTTTTGCCGTCGCTGTCGCTTTCGCCAAAGCACTTTGTGTCGCAGTCTCCCACATCTGAATGTGGAAAACTCTCCAACGCATCCGCGTATCTTCCACCGTCATCGTCTTTCGGGATTGAAGATTCGCTTTCATATATTTCCCCTTCATTCTGTGTTTTCGAAGATTCGCTTTCACTGCCAAACATAATTTTATGCACGTCGTCGCCCTCGGTATCAAAGACAATTTTGCTAACTTCCTTTTCTTGGTCGGAGATCGACTCTTTCGGGGCTTTCAATGACGCAAGCTCATCCTCGGCCCGTTTTAGGTCGCTTGCGGTGACTTCCTTATGCTCTCTGGCTTTCATGAGAGCGTTTGCCGCAGTGTCCTTTGCTTTGAGTATGGTATTCGCATCGTTTGCTGCTCGTTGGGCCTCTGCGTTTGCCTCGTTATATTTTGACTGCATTTCCTTGGCTTCGATTTCAACAGATTTTGCTTTGACTTTGGCTTTGTTAGCGGCGTCTTCCGCTTCTTTCCTTTCTTGTTGTGCTTTTTCAAGATCAGATTGAAGCCTTTGGATTGTCTGTTTGGTCTCTGCAAGATACTTACAACTTGACTCCGCCGCAAGATTGGCGACATCGAGTCTCGCATTAGCCGCCTCGAGATTCACATTAGCCTCTTTGAAGTTTGAATTAGCTGCTTCGAGCGTCGCATTAGCCGCCGTAAGACCCTCCTCGGCCGCGAGCAGGTCAGTTGATGCAGTATGGACATTCTGTTCGGCCTTCAAATTTGTTAATTTCAAAGTTTTTATTTGAGCTTTGAGTCGCTTCTTTGCTTGCCTTGTGGCCTTCAATGTTGCCAATCGACGCTCAAGCTCCAGCTCAAGCTCGTCATCCGAGCTTTCGTCGCTTTTATCGCCGGCTTCGTTCCCATCGCCGACTTCGTCGACTTTGGGTTCGTTGCCATCGTCAGCTTCGTTGCTCTCGCCGACGTCGCTTTCGCTCTCGGCTTCATCTCCGGCTTCATCTCCACTGACGAGGCTGTCAAAAAAACTTTGATCGTTAATCAACATTTCTTGCGTAGCATGCAAAGTTTCTGGGGTAATGATCGTTGGGTTGGACATGTTTTATCGTGTTTGCTTGCGTTGGCTTGCGTTGACTTGCGTTGACTTGCGTTGACTTGCGTTGGCTTGCGTGCGCACGCGTGTGCATGGCGTTGGGGCATGTTGGTGGGGTGGCAAGCATTATGGTGAATTACTAAGTAATATTATAAAAAAAAACT
>MDSW01049198.1_pt1 | contig 14223 bp, 4 predicted proteins | sample 811171 | NCBI WGS metagenome assembly MDSW01 (sample SAMN05326641, study PRJNA326480) | marine metagenome | isolation source: seawater | place: Atlantic Ocean: North West | collected 2012 | reverse complement strand
GGCGGCTTCTGTACCAATATTTAGTGCGTGAAAGCCTGATGTTCCTGATGATGATAATAATCTACCATTCAAATTTACTTCTTTTGGTGTTGCGGATGTGTTAAATTTTAAGTCAGCATCTCCACCAAAATCTTGAGCATTAACTCTAAATTGAATTGATGTGTCCGGTGCGCCTGGAACATTTCCTGGAATACCTTGAGAACCATCTGTACCAGATGTTCCTGAAGAACCTGAACTTCCTGTAGTTCCTGAACTTCCTGCAGTACCATCAGCACCAAAAGTAAAGGCGGCATATCCTGATTGAGGTTCTGTGAATACTATCTTACAGGTGTTAGAGGAATCAAATTGTACAGTTTCTGGAAAAATTATTTTGTAATTAAAATCTGTAACTGTGAATGCTATTGGTCTTGATACAAGATTATGAGTTACGGTCCAAACTAATGATGGGGTAGTTTGTGTGTGAACAAATTTTCCTCCATCTCTACCCGATGTTCCTGCGGAACCAGATGTTCCTGCACTACCTGCTGATCCTGCACTACCTGTTGATCCAGCGGACCCTGCTGAACCTGCACTTCCTGCCGACCCTGCTGAGCCTGCACTTCCTGCTGATCCTGCACTACCTGCTGAGCCTGCACTTCCTGCTGATCCTGCACTACCTGCTGAGCCTGCACTTCCTGATGAGCCTGCACTACCTGCTGATCCAGCGGAACCTGCACTACCTGCTGATCCTGCACTACCTGCTGAGCCTGCACTACCTGCTGATCCAGCGGAACCTGCACTACCTGCTGAACCTGATGTACCATCAACACCAGCATCACCTGTTCTAGCAAAAGTTGCAATAACATCTGTACCATTATTAAAAATTCCTGCACCATCACCAGAAATAAAACTTAGATTAATAGTAGTAAATTGTGTATTTACTACGACAGAAGAAATTGTGTATATATTAAAAGTTTCGTTATTTATTTTATCAGATATTTTAACGTGGCCTTTAATTGTACTTGTAGAATCATCAACGGTCGCAATAAAATCAGAAATATTTGTACCATCTAAATCTACATCTGATATGTACATCTGTAAACTTGATGATGCATTCAAGGCGGCATTGAATCTTATTTTACCATTGCCTAATGTATTTGTTGAGTTATCTGAACTTGGTGTGGCAGTTCCTGTTTCAAAATCATAAAGAAAAGCGGCGCCACCAAATGATCCATCTCTACCAGAACTACCTGATGTGCCTGTTGTTCCTGACGTGCCTGCAGAACCAGTGCTACCAGAGGACCCTGTTGTACCTGCCGAGCCTGCTGAACCTGCACTACCAGATGTGCCTGCTGAACCTGATGTGCCGGCTGAACCTGATGTGCCTGCTGAACCTGATGTGCCTGCTGAACCTGATGTGCCTGCTGAACCTGATGTGCCGGCTGAACCTGAACTTCCTGAACTACCTGTTAATATACCATCAACACCTGAAGTACCTGCTGAACCTGAAGTACCTGTTGATCCTGAAGTACCTGCTGAACCAGAAGAACCTGATGTTCCTGAAGTACCAGAAGATCCTGATGATCCTGCCGATCCTGAAGTGCCTGCTGACCCTGCCGACCCTGCTGATCCAGATGTGCCAGAGTCACCTATTCGTGTGAATGATACTGATAACTCGTCACCAGAATTAAACCCATATCCTGAATTACCTGCAGATCCTGAAAGATAAACTAAACCACTATTTCTTAAAAACTGTATTCCAGTAGCAACTTCAGTATCAATTGCAAAGGCGGCTGTGGATTTGAAAATAACAAATTTACTTTCATCATTTATTTTTGTAACTTTCATGATGAATTTGTCAATGTTATTTGAATCATCTACATATTTTATAAATCCAGAAACATCTTTCGCTTGATTATCACGAGGATGTATAAAAACTTCTGTTGCACTACCAAGATTAGTTGAATTAAATTTTAAATCACCTACACCTGGATATGATAATCCTGCACCAGAAGTATTAAGATCTGTATCGAAACCATATCTTACAGATCCTGCAGACATTGTACCATCCGCACCTGCCGTACCTGAAGATCCTTGTCCAAAAGTAACGGCTGCATGTCCTGATTGAGGTTCGGTCCATACGACTTTTATTTGATTATTATTGACATATTGAGTTGACTCAGGATATATTACTTTATAGTTTAAATCAGTAAATATAGCAGTAATTGGTCTTGTATTTAATTGATGATTTATCGTCCATATACTTGAAGGAGATGCTTGCATATGAATAAAAGAACCTCCATCTCTGCCAGAAGATCCTGAACTACCTGCCGAACCTGCACTACCTGCCGAACCTGCACTACCAGAAGAACCTGTAGAACCAGAAGATCCTGCACTACCAGATGACCCAGTTGTACCTGAACTACCTGCTGAACCAGAACTACCAGATGTTCCAGAAGAACCTGCAGAGCCTGATGATCCTGTTGTTCCTGATGAACCAGCCGTACCTGATGTACCTGACGACCCTGCTGATCCTGCACTACCTGCATCACCTGCTCTTGAAAAAGTAAGAAAATATTCCCTTTGATCAACCAGACCTGCTTTGCCAGCAGTTCCACTCACTCCTTCATTACCACTTAAAAATGTTATATTAAATCTAAAATATAATGCATCACCATTACTATCATTAACTTGTGTAAGATTCCCATTTATTGCATAAAAAAGAAATTCAGTGGCATCAATCTTTGCTTGAATTTTTAAATGTCCTTTTATAGGACTTGTTGAATCATCTACTGTTAGTAAAAACGCTTCAACATCAGTAGCATCATTATCTGTTTTGTTTATTATAATTACATCTGCATTTTCTGGTGTCGTCCCTGCCGTACCAGAACCACCTAATGCAGATTGAGATATTCTAAATTCACCTGCACCAGGATCTGTAGTATAATCAAAACTTGTGTCATATTCATATTTAAAAGAAGCACCGCCGAAATCTCCATCTGTTCCAGAAGTTCCTGCCGTTCCAGATGATCCTGCAGAACCAGATGATCCTGTTGATCCACTTGAACCTGCACTACCAGAAGTACCTGTTGATCCACTTGAACCTGCACTACCAGTCGTGCCTGCTGAACCAGAGGATCCTGTTGTTCCTGATGAACCAGTTGTACCAGAAGTACCTGCAGAACCTGATGTTCCTGTTGTTCCCGATGAACCTGCACTACCAGTCGTACCTGCTGAACCAGAGGATCCTGTTGTTCCTGATGAACCTGATGAACCTGTCGTGCCAGCAGAACCAGATGATCCTGTCGAACCTGATGTACCTGCAGATCCTGATGTACCTTCACCAAATGTTACAGATGCATAGCCTGTTTTATTTTCAGAAAAAATAATTTTTAATGTGTTTGAACTGACTGACTGTACGGTTTCTGGAATAATTTGCTTATAATTTAAATCATAAACTGAAAATACGGCGGCTTGCACACCAAGACTATGATTTACAGTCCATATTTTACTTGGCGTGGTTTGTGTATGAACAAAAGATCCACCATCTCTTCCAGAACTTCCTGCAGTTCCAGAAGAACCAGACGACCCTGCACTGCCTGCGGACCCTGCGGAACCTGCGGACCCTGCACTACCTGCGGACCCTGCGGAACCTGCGGAACCAGATGTTCCAACATCTCCTGTTCTTGTAAAACTTAAAATTACATGTTGATTATCAGCAAAAACTGGTGAAGTATGTGTTACACTTTGTACGCCTATTGAATAAAAATTATAAGTATTATCTTCAGAAATAGATAATACTCTATACATACCAAAGTCTGTCGGATCATCTTGCTTTGTAAGTGTTAGGTGTCCTTTAACAATTGAAGTTGAATCATCAAAAGTTCTGATAAGCGTTTGCATATCATCACCATCTCTTGACGAATCACTTATGAAAAAGTTAGTTACATTAGTTAGATTTGTATTATTGAATCTAAAATCACCAACATTAAATGGTGTCACATCCATTGACCAATAATCGCCAATAGTGTGCCCTGTTGTCGTTCCAAAAGAAACTGTTACACCATCTGCTAATGTTTGAGTACCACCAGTTATTTCAAGATTTTGAGTAATTCTATCTGAATTTTGTGGCGTTCCACCAGGAGTTGTTGTAGCGAAAAATATATCTATTAAATCTCCACTTCCACCTCCTGGTGTTGAAACAATTTTGGCAAAGAATGTTTTATTATCTGATGAAGTTCCAGTATAAGTACCACCAAATGAACCGTCATTTAATCCTGAACCACTAAATGATGTTGGTCCTCTATTGACCGTTGGAGATGAAGTTGAATCGCTATAATTATAGTTAATGAACAAACCAACTGCTACACCGTCAGCACCAGAACTTCCTGCAGTTCCAGAAGTACCAGATGATCCAGATGTACCTGCACTGCCTGCTGAACCTGTACTTCCTGCTGAACCTGCCGAACCCGATGTTCCTGTAGAACCAGAGGAACCTGCCGAACCAGAACTGCCTGCTGAACCAGATGATCCTGCACTGCCTGCTGATCCCGCACTACCTGCACTACCTGCAGATCCTGCTGATCCAGATGAACCTGCAGAACCAGAAGATCCTGTTGATCCACTTGACCCTGCACTACCTGCAGAACCTGCGGAACCAGATGTGCCTGCACTACCTGCAGAACCTGCTGATCCAGATGAACCTGCTGATCCAGAAGATCCTGTTGATCCAGATGATCCTGCACTACCTGCACTACCTGCAGAACCTGCTGATCCAGATGAACCTGCACTGCCTGCTGATCCAGATGAACCTGCACTGCCTGTTGATCCAGATGTTCCCGCTGAACCTGATGTTCCTGCTGATCCAGATGATCCTGTTGTACCTGCACTACCTGCGGATCCTGCTGAACCAGAAGAACCAGATGTACCAGCATCTCCAGTTTTAGCAAATGTTACAACAGTATTTTGTTCATCATCAAAAAATGCACTTTGTCCGCCAATTTTAGATACAGTCAATTCATAAAAAGAACTTTCATCACTAATCTCTGTAATTGAAAACATTACAAATACGTTTGTAAATGTTCTTTTTGAAAGTCTTACATGACCTTTGATGGCTGAATTTCCATTAGCAATTTGATCAAGAAAATTTGAAATGTCTTGTGCATTACTGTCTGTTTTGTTAATTGCTAATGCAGTCGTAGTATCAAAATTTGATGGAGCACTGAGACCAGAAATAATGCCTGGCAATAATATTCCAGAGGATGGATTTGCATTACCTGTGATGTAAGCAGAGTCATCAAATTCATATAGAAATGCGGCACCACCAAAATTACCATCTCGTCCTGACGAGCCCGTTTGTCCTGATGTTCCTGCCGATCCTGATGTTCCTGCACTACCTGCTGAACCTGCAGAGCCTGCAGAGCCTGCTGAACCTGCGGTACCTGATGAACCTGAACTACCTGTAGAACCTGATGTTCCTGCACTACCTGCCGATCCTGCTGAACCTGCCGAGCCTGAGGAACCTGCAGTACCTGCTGAACCAGATGATCCTGCTGATCCTGCACTACCTGCGGATCCTGATGTTCCTGCACTACCTGCTGATCCTGCTGAACCTGCACTGCCTGCGGATCCAGATGTTCCTGCACTGCCTGCGGACCCTGCAGAACCTGCGGAACCTGCACTACCTGCGGTACCTGCGGAACCTGCACTGCCTGCTGAACCTGCTGAGCCTGAGGAACCTGCAGTACCTGCTGAACCAGATGATCCTGCTGAGCCCGCAGAGCCTGCGGTACCTGCGGAGCCTGCTGAGCCTGCTGAACCTGCAGAGCCTGCGGAACCTGCAGTACCTGCTGAGCCTGAACTACCAGTTGATCCTGCACTACCTGCCGATCCTGCCGACCCCGCAGAGCCTGCAGTACCTGATGAACCTGCACTACCTGCTGAACCTGCACTACCTGCTGAACCTGCTGAACCTGCTGAACCGGATGATCCTGCTGAACCTGCACTACCTGCGGAACCTGCACTTCCTGCTGATCCAGCGGACCCTGCTGAACCTGCACTACCAGAGGACCCTGTCGAACCTGCCGAACCAGATGTTCCTGCACTACCTGCTGAACCAGCACTACCTGCTGAACCTGCTGAACCTGAACTTCCTGCACTACCTGCTGAACCAGATGTACCTGCACTACCTGCCGAACCTGCACTACCAGTAGTTCCTGCTGAACCAGATGATCCATAAAATTGACCATCAGCACCGTCTGTACCATCTCTTCCAGAACTTCCTGCAGTTCCTGCTGAACCAGATGATCCTGTTGAGCCTGATGAACCTGATGTACCTGCTGAACCAGATGATCCTGTTGAGCCTGATGAACCAGTAAGACCTGTTGAACCTGATGTTCCTGCTGATCCAGACGAACCATCAACCCCTTTATCACCTGTTCTTGCAAATGTAATTAAAAGATTAGTATTATTTGTAATTGAATTGATAGAATTAGAAACTAATTCACAATTGACAGTAAAGAATCCTGTTGATGAAGATAAAGAACTAATTGTAAATAGCAAGAAGTCACCAGGTATTCCTCTCTTAGATACTCTAAAATGTCCTTTAATTGTACTTGATGAATCATCTATAGTTTGTAAAAAATCACTTATATTTTTAGCATCTTGATCGTTTGTATCAATAAGTAATTTTGTTATGTTATTAAAATTAACATTATTAAATTTTAAAAATCCTGAACCAGGATCTGATTCTATTGTATTTGTACTAAACTGATATCTAAATGTAACACCACCAAAATCACCATCTGCCCCCGAGGTACCTGCCGAACCAGATGTTCCTGAAGATCCTGCAGATCCTGTACTACCAGCCGATCCTGCTGAACCAGATGAACCGTGAGTTCCTAAAAAATTTCCATCTACACCTGAAGAACCTGCCGATCCTGATGTACCTGCTGAACCAGAAGACCCTGCCGAACCTGTGCTACCTGCTGAACCAGATGTACCTGCTGAACCTGATGTACCTGCTGAACCTGAAGAACCAGTCGTACCTGATGATCCTGCACTACCTGATGATCCAGATGTTCCTGCTGAACCTGATGTACCTGCCGAGCCAGACGTACCTGCTGAACCTGATGTGCCTGCACTGCCTGCCGATCCTGAAGTTCCTGTACTACCAGAAGATCCAGCAGTGCCTGAAGAACCAGAACTACCAGTTGTGCCAGAAGAACCTGCTGAACCTGCTGACCCTGAAGAACCTGATGTCTGACCTTCTAGAATGATTGATTTAAGTAAAACTTTACCATCAACAGTAAATACAATACTACCTGCGGCCGTTGCTGGAGAAGCAACCGATGCATCAATTGAAAACGTAAAAGTAGTTGCATCTACAACTGTAACATCATTTTTTCTTCCATTATAATCGTTTGGAGTAGCGCCAGCAATTACAATATCGTCAACACCACTTGTTAATTCATGATTTGATGAACAGACTGCCGTAGCAACACCGCCGCTTTGTGTTAATGAAGTGATTGTACCTGTGATTGGTTGAAGAGATAGACCGTCACCAGAAGAAACTTTGATTGTTACTACATTAGATACAGAATTTGAATTACCACCAGATTCATTGATAGTAAGTGGTGTGGCGGCTTGCCCAAATTCCAAGTGAGAATTATTTGCAGTAACACGTAAAACTTCTCCTGCATTACCTATTGATGTACTAACTACCTCACGTGGTTCTAATATTGATAATACAGGATTACCATTCGAATCTCGTAATGTAAAATCATTTCCTGATGTAGATGCAAAACCTAAAACTGCATTTTGTGTTCCTTCACCGATTATCAAACTTTGAGTTTTATTTACTCTTAAACTATTTTTAATAATTACATTGTTGTTTTCATCAACGTCAATTATATCAGTATTAAAACCTAATGTAATCCTATTAGATGTTTGTGTGAATGAAAATACAGAAGTCGCAATTAAAGATTTGAACTGCATAAAAGATGTTTCACCATCTTGTCGCATTTGTCTAAAAATCTGTACAGTATTTACACCTTCACCTATATTTTCACCAAAAGATTCTTTACCACCACCGCCACCACCTTGATACTCGCCCCAACCTATTGAATTAACTTTTTGTGCGGTACTTGCTGATTGTTGTCCAACATTTTTGAGAGTATCTTTGATACGTTTAATTTCATCTTCAAGAGGCGCAATGTTTGCACTATCACCTTGAAGACCTCTCTCTCCTTGAGGTCCTCTTTCACCTGGGTCTCCTTTTTCTCCTTGAGGTCCCATGAGACCTTGAACACCCATCTTACCATCAATACCTGGCGGTCCGATTTCACCTCTCGCACCTTGAGGACCTGTCTCTCCACGTTCACCAGGTGCACCTTTTGGTCCTCTCGCTCCTTTTATTTCGAGAACACGTATTCTTTCACCAGTGTCTGGATCTAGAACTTCTTTAAATTCTTCGATTAATTCTCGCTTGGCTCTGCGAAATTCTTTTTGTGTAAAGGCGAGAGAGGCGGCTAGAACTTTTTGTAATTCTAGATTCTCTGCATCGTGGTTATCATTACTCATTTATTTTATTTTCGTACCGAATTAAAAACATCGTTGAGTGTATCTTTAAGTTCATCATCATCATCCTCTAAAATTGAATTAAAAACATCAGAAACAGTTTCTTTTAATTCTTTTTCCTTTTTCGCATTTTCAAATTTCTCTTCTATCTTTCTATCTATATCTTCTAAAATAACCTCTTTTTTGTCAGACGATGGAATAACTTCATTAAATAATGGCGCACCACCTCCACCTCCAGCACCTGCTTGATCATCTCTATTATATCTTGGATCATCTAATTCTGATGAAATTGCATCATCGATTTCTCTTATTTGATCATCAGTCTGTCTTAATACATGTTTACGTATAAAATCATGTGAATAATATTTACCAGCATAGTCTGAAAGATCTCTCAATAAGTTCATTCTATCTTGCATAAGTTCTGCATTTTTAACCTCTGCAAAATGACTGTCATTTTCATAATCATAGTAAACATTAGTTTTTATTTTGTTCCAATCTTCCCTTGATAAAATACCTTTTAAAGTTAATTGTCTTTCAAGACAGTCATTAAAAAGATTTGAAAATTGTGTTTGTAATTTATTGACGAATCTAGTAAATTTAACTTCATCTCTTGAAATTTCTGTTGCTCTACCTATTGTGTAGTTTGCTTCTGATTCTAATCGTGAAATTGGAACGCTTAACGACTTATAAAGTTTCTTTTGAAAATATAATATGTCTTCGATGTCACCAAGATTTTGTCCACCAGGTAATGTAGATATTTCTGTTCCTCTACCGCCTTCTCTACGTGGAAGCCAATAATCTTCAAGCATCGACATATGTTTTCTGTCATCTCTTATTTCACCTGTGTTCGCATCATAAACTAATTTGTTACGATACTTTGTCATCAAATCTCTTAAATACTGCTCGGCTTTAATTTTTGGAAGATTACCAACATCAATATAAAAAATTCTTCTCTCTGGGGCTCTTGAAATACGATATATTACAAGAGCATCTTCTAACATTCTCAATTGATTTAGAGGTTTGATCGCTTTGTGTAAATATGACAATACCATACTTCGAGAAGTATTGAGCAACCCAGAGTGTGCATATATTATTGCATCAGGTGAAATTCTTATTCCAGATGCGGCTTGTCCAAAAGTTGTAGAGTATGATGCCTGCCCTTGTCCTTTATATAATCCTTTTTCATTATAAACAAAATATTCTCTCGCAACTGATGTTTGACTTGGATAAGGATTTGTTACAGGATTTCCTTCTTTCTTTTTTGACTCTCTGACTTTTTTTATTTTTCTAGGATCTAAGACTCTTAATTCTTGTATGCCTCTCTTTGGTTGCTTCTCATCTATAACTGCATGATAATAGCATCTTCCATCAACATACCATCTTTTAAAAATTTCAACGCCTTTTTTGTTAAAATCTAAAAGTCTCGTGACTTCTTTAAATTCAACTGATATTTTTTCACGTATCGAATCAGATATATTAATATTATCTAAATTGATTCTTACTGGAGGAACTTCATGAGATGTGACAATCGCTTCATTAACAATATCGTCTACGGCGGCTTCGACTTCTGATTGTAAAGCCATGTCACGATATCGATTAATTAATTCAAACTCTGTTTTTATTGAAGCATCAGTATCTACATATGTACCGTATGCTCCACCACTAGAGATCGGTAAAGCACCATCTTCATATTCAGGTTTTGCGAATGATTGTAAATTGGTATTTGTGGATTGATTTGTTCTACCTATAGTAAAACCGAATAGTTCAACGGGCATAATAAGGTCCTGAATGTGGGTGAATGTATAAAAAACATTTCTAGTTCTTTATATTTATTCACCCACGAAATCAGATAATTGATTATGAACCTATAGTTGCACCACCAGATTCTGGTAAAGTACCTATGTTAGCGGTCCAATAATCATAAGCAAAAGTACAAGTAAATTCTTCAATTGAATCGTTATCTCCCCAATCTAAAGTTATTTCACTTAGATCGACTGGAAAAATATTTTCAAAATGATAAGCACGAATATCTTCAGTTGGACTTTTTTTAGAAAGTTGTTGCACAGTTGCAAATCCATAATATCCATTTATAGATTCTGCATTTCTAACGTTTGCTTCGTGTCTATTAATATTATCCATCCATGCTTCAAGAGCAGATCTTACTTTGAAATTTTCATCATTGATAACAGTAACAGACCAATCAGCAAAAGTTCTGTTACCAGCAAATTTTACTTCTCTTCCAAAATATGGTACAATTACTGATCCAAGAGTTGCTCCAGGTATTGAAGTTGCACGAATAAAAAACTCGGCTTCTAATCCCTGACTTGTAAAATACTCAGAAGCGCCTGACAATGTTACTTGAAAAAGATTAGGTCTAGCCCCATCGCCAGTCATCTTACTTTTAAATGTTGATACATCAAATGCCATTTTTTATTCTCCTTAAACTGCGTTTACTACTTCAGAAAATTCAACTCCAGAAGCAACGGCAACAAAGTTGAGACTGATGAAATTAATTGACCTACTAGGTTTGATGAATATATCACCTCTAAATTCATTTCTATCTACGACTGAAGCAGGATTATTTGATCCATCGCATACAACTTTGAAGTCGATAATACCTCTCCTTGCTTTAACATCTCTCAAGAAAGGCTCTATCGTAGAAACAAATTGGGCTCTTGTAAAAGCATCATTAAATTCAAATAATGAAAATTGAGCCGCATTTGCAATTGCTTTTTCGAGAATAATAAAGAGTCTTCTCACATTTATTCTATCGAAAGCAGATGGTTTTGCAAGCAAAGTCTTGTCTCCAAAAAGCACTGTTCCTTGACCAGGAAAAGATACGATTGGGTTTACACCTTTAACATATAAATCATCTCTTTCAGTTTGTGTAGGATTGAATGCAAGTTTTGTTACATTTTTTACATTACCTCTATTGAAACCAGCAGGGGAAATGTAAGGATTTATGTTATCAGATGCGGCACACAAACCAGCAATGTCACCGTTTAATGGTACATATCTAAATACTCCATTAAATCTGTCTAACATATATTTATAGTTACCATCCATAACTGCATAACTAGAACTTGGTAATTGATTTCGTCTATCTACAATTGCAGTGACCTCCCCACCATCATTATTTACAACATCAGAAGATGCTGGTGAAATAAATGCTACACAATCTTTTCTGTTTTCAGCAACCTCTTGAATAAGAAATGTTGAAAGTGTATCAGAAGCCTCTCCAGAAAGAACAAAAGAAATATCAGTTTTATTAGGATCAGAAAGTTTTTTCCAGCCTATTATTTTATCTGCATCAGAGACATTAAATCCATTGTTACCACCAGAAAAACTCTGCGTAACAATACCATTTGCTTGTGCAGATGCAGAAAAAGTTCCTCTAAAAGAATTATTTGAAGCACTATTTCCTGTTGCTAATGTGCCACCCCATCCAACATTTATTTCTCTTGAAGAACCACCAGTTCCAGTTCTTGAAACTTGATCTCCTTCACCAGCATGATCCCCCCATCTGATATATTCTGAATGATCATTTACATAATCTTTATAATAAATGCTTTCTCCTGTGGAAGAAATGGCACCGTTTGCTACCGATAATGCAGGAAATGTTTCAAGAACAGATTTTGAAAGAACTCTTGGAGCACCTCTAACATCTTTTGTACCTGACCAATCTCCATTTTCATCAACAAGTATTATATGAACTTCATCATTTACATTTTTACTACCTGTAGTCTTATATGCATAATCACTTGTCAATGGTTCTTTTTCAAAATCCGATCTGAATTCCCATTCTCTTGAATATGTTTTATCAGCAAATGCTAAAATGTAAGGTTGATCTACTGTAAGAACGGTATCAGATGTTATTGAAGTGACTTTTCTTCTCACATTACCTGTACCATCATTTATTGTAATGATGTCGCCAACATGAAGTTGTTTTGTAAAATGAGAATTAGTACCAGAAACGGTTGTGGGTGCCGATAATGCAACCGTGACAACTCCCATCATATGACTAGAAGGTTCCTCGAATGCAGATCGTTTTTTTCTAACCAATGAGATTGTTGTGGCACCAGAATCGTCTACTAAAGAACCTGCATTTGTTACTGCTGTAAACTCAGAACTATTTGCAATAGCCGTAACAATACCAACATTTGCTCCATTGGTAATAATATCACCAATTTCTAATTCTTGTTCTACATTACCGTCCGCAGCCGTTGTTGATGTACAAACACCAGCGGCTCCAATTGTAAACGTACCATTTAATGTTACATCTGTATTTGGAGCAAGTGACACAATGTTATCTTGAACTTGTGTATTTGCTCTTGTTGCTAGACAAATTGATGTCTTAAATGTATTTCCAATATCACCTGCGTGTTTTGCAATCCAGGTTCTACCTTCTGTACCTGTTCCTGAAAATGCCGCCGTATTTTGATATTCTTGATCATTTCTAATAAGAACTGATGTTCCGTTGGCAACTGCGTTTCTAGCATTTGATGTATTTGCAGTTCTTACAATTCTTAGCGTATTTGCATACGTCAAAAAATTTGCACCAGTAAACCAGTCTTGAAAATTATCTCCTGTTGGTTTACCAAATCGTTCTACCATGTCATCTTCAGAAGAAACAGTAACCACTTCAAACAATGGCCCCCACTTAAAAATTGAACATAATGCGCCTTGAGACAGTGAGGGTATAGGTGTCCTCGTAGTCAAATCTATTTCTGCCGTTGATACACCTGGGCTTACTTGAAATGCCATGTTTTTCTCCTATAAAATTAAAGGTGTAATACTATTGCTCTTTTATTTATTTTTTTGGGTATTTTCATATGATTTTTATTTATTGAAATATAAATATAATCATGAATAAGGCGATTGAAAGGTTTGAGAAAAAAATTATTAAAACTGGTGATTGTTGGTTTTGGACTGCTAGTAAAACAAAACAAGGTTATGGTATGTTTTCTTATGAAGGTAAATCGATACCTGCACATCGTTTTGCTTATCTTGCATATAATGGTGAAATAGGTGATAAGATTGTGCACCAACAATGCAACAATACATATTGTGTTAATCCTAAACATCTTTATCTCACAACTAAAAGTGAAACCAGAGGTAAGTTCTATGTTTTAAGAATTAATCAAGAAATGATCTTTAAGGAATCTATAAGATACCTTGAGAAACTTTGTAAATTAAGACCTGACTTATGTGATCAAGTAGAAAAATTAATAACGGAGATCAAAGATGCAACTAAAGTACATAGAATCAATGAAGATAATCTGTAGAAAATTTCTTATCAATTATCCAATTCTCGCCACCCATCTTTTCATATTCTGGCTCTTCAAAATTTCCATCAAGGAATCCGAATGGCATAACACTTTCTTCTAATTGTGCTAACTGCTCTGCTTCAAGTTTTTCTCGTAGGTCATTATCAGTGACTTCTTTATAGTAACGTTGCTCAATCATCCATCCAAACAATACAAGTGTCATCACAAGGTCATCATGACAACCCTCCTCTGCTTGATATGATTGACCATGAGCAACAAACGTTGTCAACTCACTAATAGTATCTAAATCATAAACAATAAGTTTGTCACTCTCAATAAGATCTTTTAGATTAGAGCAACCTTTACGTTTGACTTCTTTTGTTGTTCTGACACCAATCTG
>MDSW01073850.1_pt1 | contig 14224 bp, 4 predicted proteins | sample 811171 | NCBI WGS metagenome assembly MDSW01 (sample SAMN05326641, study PRJNA326480) | marine metagenome | isolation source: seawater | place: Atlantic Ocean: North West | collected 2012 | reverse complement strand
GTGGTCACGGTGAATTTGTCAAGGGGGTTTGGGTATCTGCTAAGTCAATACCTGGCCGTGCCTTTTACTTTGAAACATACTTACCAGAGTATGCTGCAATGTTTGATAAGTTACCAATATCCGCTTTTCTCTCCTCTCCTGAGATACCAGACCCAGATATGACACTACACAATCTACAGTTTTGGAACTGTATGGACTATGGTGTGGTTGCAGTTCAGAAGCAATTTATCGGTTCGATGCACTATGAAGTGTATACAAGAGACTTTGGCAACCAGACAGGCACCTATATCTGCACTTTAGATAATTTTCATGCTGATGTAGACGCAGTTGACTACTCTACGAGTGAACAACCTGCTGAACATAAGTCTCATAATCTCTTGGAACTCGATAATGGGCAATTTTGCCTCTATCCGAACAACAGAATGAGGATTTACGACAACAGTATTACTCCAGAAACACCAAAAGTGCCCGATTTTAAGGTTTCAACAGTATATTACCAAGTTGAAAATGGTCATGACCGTGATGGATTAGGTTCAGAAGAGAATTATTTCTGGAAAACAGCAAAAGAAAGAAAAGAAACTAACGATAGAAAACCATTTGAACCAGAATTGGGATGAAAAACGTAAAAAATGCCCACATGGGCACCCATTTACTTGTTGAAGTGTATAATGTACCCTTTGATAAGTTAAATGACCCTCAAAAAATAGAAGAAACAATGGTAAGAGCAGTCAAAAGTGAAGATTTGACTGTTCTTAACACTTTTACTCATCAATTTGACCCTTATGGAGTGACAACTCTCATCTCTTTAGCAGAAAGTCACCTTTCTTGTCATACTTGGCCAGAAAAAGGGTGTGTAGCAATCGATATTTTCACTTGTGGAAGCAAAAATCCACGCAGTGTAGCATGGTGGATACTTAATTACTTTGATACAGATGATTATGTGATGAATGATTATGCAAGATAGGATATAAATAAATCTAAAAGTATCAATAATGGCGATTCAACGCAAATCAAGAGCATTTAAGGATATAAGTTTGTCTTTTTCACCACATCCAGTGACAAAAGATATTCCTGTGCTTGTTAATGAACGTGCAATTGCTAGATCAGTTAGAAATTTGGTCGAAACTATGCCTACTGAACGGTTTTTTAACCCTTTAATAGGAACAGATGTTCGTGAATCTCTATTTGAGAATTTTTCAAGAACAACTACTTATATCATGGAGGATCAAATTAGAGAAACTATTACTAACTTTGAGCCAAGAATAACTAATCTCCAAGTAGATGTGACTGGAAGACCAGATATGAATGAAATAGAGATTAAGGTGCTTTTTGATATTAATGGATTAGATGTTCCTACTCAATCCTTTTCTTTCCTATTAGAACCTACAAGATAATATGCCATTTACTCAGTTCACTAGTTTAGACTTTGATGATATCAAAGCACAAATTAAAGATTTTTTACGTTCAAATTCTAATTTTACTGATTTTGATTTTGAGGGATCTAACTTTTCAGTTTTAATTGATACTCTGGCATATAATACCTATATTAATTCATTTAATGCAAACTTAGTTGCTAATGAATCATTTCTAGATTCGGCAACAATAAGAGAGAATGTTGTTTCACTTGCAAGAAACATTGGTTATGTACCTCGTTCAAGAAGAGCAGCAACAGCAACGATAAAATTAAATGATATTGATTTAGGACCTACTACAGACGCTACACCTAGATTTCTTTCATTACGACCAGGTCTTGTATGTGTTGGTGCCAGTAATAATACAACTTTTAGATTTTCAATTCCCGAAACTATTACTTCAAGTAAAGTAAGAGCGATTGGTACTAATTCTTTTGCACAATTTAACGATGATATCACAATTTATGAAGGAACATACTTAACTCGAACATATGCTGTTGATACATCTCAGGATCAAAGATTTATAATTGATAGTCCAAACATCGATGCATCAACATTAGTAGTTCATGTGGCAGGTAGAAATGAAATAACAATAGGAAGAAAATATTCAAGAGTTGATAATATATTATCATTAAATAAAAACTCCGAAATTTACCTTGCACAAGAAGTTCAAGATGGAAAATATGAAATCTTGTTTGGAGATGGATTTTTTGGTAAAAAATTAGAAGATGGTGCAACAGTTCGTGTATCATACATCGTAACTGATGGTCCAGATGGTAACGGTCCGAGTGAGTTTAGTTTCCAAGGAACATTTATTAAAGATGATGGAACCTTCTTTACCCCCTCAGATACTGTAACATCCACTACAGTTACAAACGCCTCTAGAGGGTCTGAAGTTGAGGATGTGTCTTCTATTAAGTATTTTGCACCAAGACTTTACTCAGCACAATATAGAGCAGTTACATCAAGAGATTATGAGGCAATAATTAATCAAATTTACCCTCAAACGGAGTCTGTTGCTGTCATTGGTGGGGAAGAATTAGATCCTCCACAATTTGGTAAAGTTCAAATTAGTATTAAACCAAAAAATGGTACTTTTATCTCGGATTTTGACAAATCGCAAATTAAAAGTAAGTTAAAAAGTTATGCAATTGCAGGTATTAATTCTGAAATAGTTGATCTTAAAATACTTTATGTTGAAATTGATTCAAATGTATATTTTGACCCATCTAAAATAGGTTCATCAATTACTTTAAGATCAAAAATTATAAGTGCTTTACAGAATTATGCCAACAATGTTGAGATGAATAAGTTTGGTGGTCGATTTAAGTATAGTAAGGTAAATCAATTAATTGATAGAATTAATGAGGGTATTACATCAAATATTACAAAAATTATTATAAGAAGAGACATGAAGGCTCTTCTTAATGCATTTGCACAATATGAATTATGTTTTGGAAATAAATTTCATATTAATCCTGCTGGATATAATATAAAGAGTACAGGTTTTACAATATCTGGAAGTTCATCAATTGCATATTTAACAGATATTCCAAATAAGGACTCTGAAGGAAACCTTGATGGAAGTATGAAAGGTACAATCAGTGTTGTTAGTAGAGATGAAAAGAATAATGTGCAAGTTTTGCTTAAAGACGCAGGTTTAGTCGATTACAAAAAAGGTGAGGTAATACTAAACACAATTAACATTACATCGACAGTTGCACAAAATAATATAATTGAAATACAAGCATTTCCAGAGTCAAATGATGTGATTGGGTTAAAAGACCTTTTCGTCAGTTTAGACGTTTCCAATAGTTCGATAAATATGTTGAAGGATGTTATTGCATCAGGAGAAGATGTATCAGGTGTTGTATTTACTAGAGATTACTATACCTCAAGTTACTCAAATGGGGTTTTAGAGAGGAAATAATTTATGTCACAATTTGACAAAAGAATAAAAGTTAACACTGTCATTGAAAATCACTTGCCAGAGTTTATAAGGAGTGATTTTCCTAATGCTATAGAATTTTTTAAACAATATTATCTTTCTCATGAATATCAAGGAGGAGCCTCCGATTTAATTCAGAATTTTGATCAATATATCAAAGTAGACAATCTTGTACCAGAAGTTGTAGTTGGAATTACATCAATTACTGCTGATATTAATTCATCCGATTTAATTATATCTGTACCTAGTACAAAAGGATTTCCGAGTGAGTATGGTTTATTAAAAATTGATGATGAAATTATATCTTATACAGGAATTACATCAACCACGTTTACAGGATGTATACGTGGATTTAGTGGTGTTACAGGATATAACGTAGGAGTATCTTCATCTCTAGTAGATGTTAATAAAGAAAAATTAACCTTTGAGGAAACATCAGCAGATAGTCATGTAAATGGTTCGACTGTACAAAACTTATCTGTATTATTCATACAAGAGTTTTACAAAAAATTAAAGAAAACATTTTTACCAGGATTTGAAGATATTAGTTTTACATCTGACTTAGATGTTGGTAACTTTATTAAGTTCGCTCGTTCATTCTATCAATCAAAAGGTCTTGAAGAGTCGATAAAAATATTATTTAAAGTATTGTATGGGGTAGATTCTACAATTCTTGACCTTGAAAGTAATTTAATAAAACCTTCAGATGCTGAATTTGTAAGAAGAGAAGTTGTAATTGCTGATTTAATCACAGAAACTGGAGATCCACAAAATTTAGTCGGACAAACAATATTTAAGAGTGACGATCTTGAAACCAATGCATCAGTATCTGGAGTAGAAATATTTAATAGAGAAGGTAAGACTTACTATCAACTTTCTTTATTTGTCGGATACAGTGATAGAGATTTGATACAAGGCATATTTACGGTCAATCCAAATACTAAAGTATTGAATAATGTGTCAGCTGGTTCATCAGTTATATCTGTAGACTCAACAGTTGGGTTTGGAACAACAGGAACTATTATTAGTGGTGTTAATACTATTGAATATAAATCAAAAACAATCAATCAATTCTTTGATTGTACTGGTATAACAAATCAAATTAACACTGCTGATAATATTAGAATTAATAGTAATATTTTTGGATATGAAAATGGTGATTTATCAAAGAAAATAGAGTTGAGAATAACTGGTGTATTGAGTAAATTAATTGTTGATGATAATGTTACTTCAGTTAATGAAGGAGAAAAAATATTTGTAAAGCATCTTGGACAAAAAATATTTAATAATAGTATAAATTATAAAGAAAAATTTGCAAATTCTTGGATTTATAACACAAGTTCAAGATTCAAAGTTAATATTTTAGCATCTGGAGGTGGAGGAAATATTAAATTTGATACTTTACTTGATAAGTCTTCTATCAAAGTTGGTGATCAATTTGAAGTTCTCAGAAGAGGTCAACAAATTGTTGACGGTGCGTTTAATGTTGCAAGTGTAGATACGAATTTAAATCAAGTAATAACTACAAATTTAGGATTTACACCAGTTCAGGGACAAGACTATGATGTTCGTAGAGTAGTTGAAAAAGCAACAAGCTCAAATATTGAGATAAGAGAGGGAAATGAAAATATTATCTCAAATATACTTAACGTATACACTGATGGTGATACTGATGGATATGTTGCATCAAATTCTCTTCCTGATTTTAATATATCTGATGATGTTATAAAAGAAACAATAGTTGGTTTTGCAAATACATCATTTGAATTCCCCCTTGATCAAAATAGCCAAGATAGTACAAGTGGATTATACAGTTTCTTAGAGTTTCATTTTAATACTAATAGAGATATCAAATTTATACAGGGAGATGCTATTGTTTATAATTCAATCAAAGATCCTAATGCTGAAAATCAATTTGACAATCCAACTCATGCTGATGATCCATCAGAGGTTCCACCAGGTCTAAATGATGGTGCTATTTACTATGTCGATCCACAACCAGCAAATTCTGGATCAAATATTACCAAATTAGCACTTTATTCTTCTAGAGGACAAATTGGAACTGCTAGTTCAATACAAGTTGGTTTAGGAGTTTCCTTAAATGATATTCACACATTTACTTTACTAAGACAACATGGTAGGAAGTTAAGTGCAAATAAAATATTAAGAAGATTTCCTTTATCACAAAGTTTATCTGATTCATCTGTAGGTGATGAAAATATAACAGATATTGCCATCTTGAAGAATGGGGTTGAAGTTAGATCCCCAGTATCGGAAGATTTCATAACTTATGGTAGTTTATCTAGTATTAATATAATTAATGGTGGGGAGGGTTATGATGTAATCAATCCACCAAAAATATTGATTGAGGAGAGTTTAGGCGATACAGCATATGTAGAACCTGTAATTACAGGTTCAGTAAAAGAGATCTTTATCGATCCACAAGAATTTGATGTTAAATCTGTAAAAAGTGTAACATTGACAGGTGGAAATGGAGATGGATGTGAATTGGAGGCAGTAACAGGTGTTAGATTTAGAGAATTAACTTTTGATAGTAGAGATATAAATTTCGGTGGTGGTATTGATATTGAAAATGAGACGATTACTTTTTCTAAGGAACATAATTTAGAAAACGGTCAAATAGTATACTATCAAAGTAATGGTAATGCTCCCATTGGTATTGGAGCAGCGTTTGATAGTACAAATCAAATAACTGGAGCATTGGCAAATGGAGATCCATATTATGTAAGATATGTCAATCCTAAGACAGTTACAATTTATAATACTCAGAGTGATGCTTTAAGTGGTATTAATACTATAGGAATAGCAACTGATACTGCAGCATCTGGAATACATGTTTTTAGAACAGAACCAAAAAACACAATTACAAGTATAAAAGTTAAAAATTCTGGTGAAGGATATGAATATCGTAATTTAATTGTAAAACCATCTGGAATATCAACTTCTTTTGATACTGTAAATTTTGTAAATCATGGTTTTAAGCACGGTGATTTGATTAATTATTCACCTATGGTTGGTATTGGATCAACAATGCCAAAAGAAATTCAGGGATTATCGACAGCATCATCTTACTACGTGATGAAAGTTGATGATAATTCATTCAAACTTGCAAATGCTGGTGTTGGTGGTACATCAACTGTAGATTTTGATAGGGGTAAATTTGTTGGATTAAATTCTACTGGAACTGGATATCAAACATTTAAGTATCCTGATATAAAAGTAAATATTGAAGTTATATACAATGGTAATGTAACTGGTACCTTTAATATTACTCCAGTCGTTACAGGTTCATTCACTGATGCATATTTGTATGAAAAGGGAACAGATTATGGTTCTAAATATTAAATAACGTAGCTAATCCAAAAGTTAGTATACGATCTGGTAATTATGCGTCAATTACTCCTACTATTCAAAATGGTAAAGTAGTAAATGTAGTAGTCGCAGATCAAGGAGAAAATTACGATTCAACTCCAGAGGTAAAAATAATATCAACTGGAGAAGGCGTAGGTGCCATTGTAAGACCAGTAATACAAAATGGTAAAGTAGTAGATGCTATAGTGATTAGTAGTGGTATAGGATACGAACAAGATAGCACTATCGTGGATGTTGTATCTAGAGGTGTAAGAGGCGTATTTGGTGCTTCAATAAGAACTTTACAACTGAATAAACAATTTAGACATGGGGATACTGTATTAGTCTCAAGAGATGATTTTTTAAGTTATAATGTAATCGGTGTAAATCAAACTTTACTAGAGAATTTAGAATTTGATACCTTTGATGTTTTAAGTAATGGTGAATTTAATGTACCTACAAAACACTCATCGATTATAGGTTGGGCATATGATGGTAATCCAATCTACGGTCCATTTGGATATTCAGAACCAAACAATATAAACTCAACTATACGCATATTAGAATCCTCATACGTCAAAGACACTTCAAAGGTTGAAAATAGACCTTCTGGTTTCGATGATGGATTCTTTATTGATGATTTTATATTTGATAATTCTGGAGATTTAGATATTCATAATGGAAGATTTTGTAAGACACCAGAATTTCCGAATGGAATCTATGCTTATTTTGCAACTGTTGAGAAAAGTGATAAAACAGGTAAAATTATTGGTAAATACCCATATTTTATAGGAAAAACATTTAGATTACCACTAATTCAAGATAATCTAAAATTAGATCATAATTTTGATTTTAATAATTCTAATTTAATAAGAAATACATATCCATACAATGTTGGTGAGAAATTTGCTGATAATGATTTTCTTACCGAATCTAATGAATTTATCAGACAGATTTCCGAAGTACGGTCAGTATCTAAGGGTGAAATAGAAGACATTACAGTATTAAATTCGGGTTCAGATTACAGAGTAGGTGATCTTACATCTTTTGATAATACCAATACAAATGGAACAGGATTTAAAGCAGAGGTAAGTGAGATAGTTGGTTTGGGAGTCTCTAATATCCAAACAAGATTAGATAGATTTGAAGATTTAGTATTTACTTGGTCAGATAATAATACAGTCAAAGCAGGAATATCAACTTATATTGAGTTAGATGATCAAGATTATGTGTTTGTTTCAGGTTTGAGCACATCTATACAAAATTTAACTAATTCATTCTCAATAGGTGTTTCTACGTCTCGTGTTTCTTTAGGTAAGACAATGAGTGTTGTTCCTAATGGAAATGTTGCTGTTGAAGATATTTTTGTCAACAAACTACCAGAAGATGTACTACCTGGAAATTCATTAAGAATTAGCTCTGGTAATGCTACTGATGATGAAATTATAACAGTATTGAATGTTTACAAGCAACAGAGAATTATTCGTGCTTCAAGGGGTCCTGGTGCTGCTCATACATTTGGATCAAATGTTGATCTATTGAATAATCAAGTATCAATTCCTGTTAAAACAAAAAGATTTGATTCTCAAATAAATGATGTAATTTATTTCAATGGACCACAACAAATAGGATTAGGAACTGCTGGTATTGCAACAAACACAAATTATGTTGTTGGTGAAACTACAAAATCAATATCAATACCAAATAGGCAAATATATTTACCAAATCACCCATTTGTTACTGGACAGAGAGTAAAACTTAATGTTCCAGCAGTATCAAATAGACAAATAGATGTTGCAAATACTAATGATCCAAATGATACACTTGGTAATTTTTCAATACCATATGACTCAAGTGACACTACAATAGATTTATTTGTTATTAAAAAAAGCGAAAACTATATTGGTCTTTCAACAGTTTCTATTGGTAGCACTAGTGATGGTCTATTCTTTAAAACAAATGCAAGTGCTGTTGCAGGTATAAACACACATCTCTATAACATATCATCCCAATTTGATCAAGTTACAGGTGATATTGACAAAGTTGTCAGTACTGTAACTACAAAGGTTGCTGCTGCTAATACAACAACTCATAATTTACAGAATGGAGACGTTGTATCAATTAATGTTGTTCCAAATCATACTGTTGGAATAGGTACTACAGGCACTATCGAAGTAAATTATAATTCAGAATATCAAAAATTATTAATTAATCAAATTAATTTTACAAATACAAATGTAGAATCCAATAGAATAAACATTGAAAATCATGGATTTAATACTGGAGATAAAGTATTTTACGATGGAAACGCTGGTTTAGGAACAGGCTCATATTTTGTTTATAAAGTTAATAGTCAATTATTTCAATTAACAGAGACCTTTAACGATTTATCAGCAAATCCAATAAAAATTATTGAATTTGCAAGTAATAGTGGTGGAAGTAAGCAAAGCATCGCACCTATAAATCCTCAAATTAAGGTTTATAAAAATTCAAAGGTTAAATTTGGATTATCTACAACAACCCTCGCAGGATTTGATTTTAAAATTTTCTATAGTAATGGTGAAAATGAATTTAATAGTTCCCAAGATTCCACAATATTCAATGTCGGAACTGCAGGTACTGTTGGAATCGGAACAGAGACAGGAGGCATCATAGACGCTTCATTAACTTTAGAATCAACTTCTTCAACACCATCTGTATTATATTATGGTGTTACCAAGGGAGGTTACATTAGTACAGCAGATAGTGAAGTTGTAAACGGTTCACAAATTATTTTCTTAGATAGCATTTATAATGGCGAATACAAAATATCAGGTGTTACGTCTGAAACGTTTAATTTTTCACCAAAAGTTCCAGAATTTTTGTCATATGATGACACTGATTGTGAAAAAATTGAGTATTCAACAAAATCAACAAACGTAAAAGGTGGAATCAAAAAATTAAAAATTCTCTCAAAGGGATTTAATTACAAACAAATACCATTATTTAAAGAAGTTACATCTACCGAAGGTTTAAATGCCAATTTAGTTGCAGAATCTAATAATATTGGAAAAATAGAAAACGTCAGAGTGCTTGATATAGGATATGAATATTCGGCAGACAAAACTTTACAACCAGAGGTTTTCATACCATCAATTTTAAATATTGATAATCTAGATACAGTTATTAATATTGATGTGGTAAATGGAGGATTTGATTATACAACACCCCCTAACTTGATACTTTTTAATCCAGAATCAAATACAGTTGTTGATACAAGTTCATTATCAGCAAATGTTCCTAATCAATCCATATCATCAGTTGATCTAGTTGCTCCAATAAATGGACTTCAATCCGTTCAACATAAAGTATTCACAACTAATAATTCAAACGGAATTGGTATTAATCAAATACAAACAAGTTCTGGTGGATTGGTTACATGTTTCTTGGAAACACCATTTAATGGATTCCTTGACCCTCAACCATTTGAAGTAGGAGATGAGATTTTTGTTGAAGGTATACAAAGGATTGGTGAAGCTGGAGGTCTTACAGTACAAGGTGGAGAAACAGTTGGAGAGGTATTGGGTGAAGGATTTAATTCTCAGGATCATAATTTTACATTCTTTAAAGTTTTAGACTACATATCTGGTTCAACATCAATAGTGAAATTCAGTGTAGCTGGAGTGACTACAAATCCTGGTGTTGCTAAATCATTTCAATCTGGATATGCCACCATAGTTAATAAAAAGAAGTATCCAGAAATAATTCCTGTTCAAAGTAGAGGAGTTTTCCAGAAGAATGAACCATTGATATTAAATGGTGAAAATTCTGATTTATCAATAATAGAAACAAGAGATGATTATATTAAATTGGATGGATTAGATATAACTAACAAAGGTGATAGAATTACAGGAAGAACAACAGGGGTCTCTGCTGAAATAATAAAAATCAAACCTAATTTAGGTAGATTTGAGATTAATTTTTCAAATCGTCAAGAATATGGTTGGTTAGATGATATTGGAAAATTGAATGAAGATTTGCAAGTAATACCTGATAATGATTATTATCAGAATTTATCATACTCTGTTAAGAGTCCAATAACTTGGGATAAGTTCTCAAATAGTGTTAATAGTATAGTTCATCCTGCAGGATTGAAAAATTTTGCTGATACTTTTGTACAGAGAAATATAAAAGTTGGTGTAAAGACAGAAAATGATAAATCAATATCAAATATTATTTTAGATATTGTTAGTGACGATAATAGAGTTGATGCAATTAATAATTTTGATAATGTTTTAGATTATAATAGTTTAGGTGATAAAACAAAAACACTTTTATTCTCACAAAGGAAATTAACTAATTTTACCAAATGTATTTCTAACAGAGTCCTTCTACATGATGATATAAGTGGAGGATTTTCAAGTGTTGGATTTGCAGCTAATTCAAGTGTGCTTGAAGAAATAAATGGTAAGTTTGTAAATTACTTAATTCAAGTAATTGATCCTGATTCTTTTGATGTGCAATTAAGTGAATTAGTCGTATTAACAAAAGAAGATGAAATAATTTTACTTGAGAAAACAACTGATAGCACTGGAGTTGGATTAGATAATATTGATAGTAATCTTAAACTTGGTGATTTCAGCACAGAAATAACAACTACTTCTGTATATAACTTGTTATTTAATCCAGTTGAAAAGTTTACAAAAGATCATGACATAAAAATATTAAAAACTTTCTATGATGATGATATACCTGGAGTAAGTTCTAATGTTATAGGAAGTATTAATTTAATAAGTGCAAATGTTGGTATTGCATCTGCTGCTATCGGATTTAATACAACTACAATTGTAGAGTTTGATAAAGATCAATTTAACGGATTACAGGCAAATATATTTGTTCAGGATACAATAACAAAAGAAATTAACTATAATGAAGTAATACTTGATTTTGATGGTGTAAATACAACTTTATCCCAAGTTTATTCTGATGATACTTTAGGACTTACAAATAATACAGTAGGTATTATCACTGCTAGATTAGAAAATAATTTAGTTAAATTGCAGATTGAGAATGACAGAACAACTCCTTTAGATTCTAAATCAAGTATAGTTGGTTTAGGAACAACAACTGCAGGAATAGGAACACACAGATTTTTATCTGAAGGACAACCTCCTGGAGCAGAGAGAAGTGTAAGATTTGAATCTACATTCAATCAGGGCACTGGAATACTTAGTGTCGCTTCTATCAATAAAACAATTGACAGTTCAATTAAATCTCTTGTCAAAGTATCTACTGGACAAACTTCTGCGATACATCAAGTTACAGCAATAAGAGACGCAGAAGATATATTAGTTGTTCAGTATCCATTCGTTTCATTAGGTTCAACATCAGGAATAGGTTCATTTACATCTGCAACATTTGGTGATGATATTTCTATAAATTTTGTACCTGATCCAGAATTTACAGATGAAATTAAGGTTCAAGCGTATAACCAAGTATTCTATACAGCTTCTGATTTTAGCAATGTTCCAGCAACTTTGAGTTATGGTAATGTAGATCAAGAAGTATTATTATCAACATACGATGGATTAGAAGGGGCAAGAGCAAATAAAACTGAATTTGACTTAAAATATCAAGGAACTCCAATTTATACAAAGACATTTAATCCTGATGGCGTAGGACTTGAAAAATCAACAGGTGTATTCACCATACCAAATCATTTCTTTAATACAAATGAAGAACTTGTTTATAGTCCTGATTCTTCTTTTATAGGAGTAGCAGCTACTCCTGTATCAATTGGATCAACAGTTAATAGTGCAGGTATAACAACTGATATTATGCCATCTACTGTTTTTGCAAAAGTTTTAAGTGAAGATAAATTCCAATTATTCCCAAGAAGCGAAGATGTAGCATCAGGCATTGCAATAACTGTTACAGGTGTTGGTTCTGGTAATGTTCATAAACTGAACATGACTAAAAAATTATCTAAAACACTCATAGGTTTAGATGGTGTCACACAGCAACCAGTAACATTTACTTCATTAACTCATACATTATCTGTTAATATTGGAGCAGCAACCACGCAATTCTCATTGAGTGGCATTAGTTCAATATCAACGTTTGATGTATTAAAAATAAATGATGAGTTTATGAAGATAATAGAAGTAGGATTTTCAAGCACATCAGATGGAAGTGGAAAAATAGATGATCAATTAAACATATCTGAGGGATTATCAACAGTTCCAACAGTTAGAGTTCAAAGAGGATCTTTGGGAATTGGTGCCACATCTCACGATAGTGGTGATATTGTAAGAATTCATAGAGGTTCATTTAATATAGTTGACAGTAAAGTTCATTTTATTGACCCTCCAAAAGGAAATACACGTTCAAGAAAAACTGATACGGAATTACCTTTCGTAAAAGCAGACTTTAGTGGAAGAACCTTTACAAGACAAAACTACACAACGAATATGTTATTTGATGATATATCAGATAATTTTACAGGTCTTACAACAAATTACACCTTAAAGGTTGGTGGTGCAAATACATCAGCAGGGATTGATGTAGGAAATGGAGTCGTGTTTATTAATGGTGTGTATCAGAGACCATTCACTGCAAATACTATTGGTAATAATTATGCAATATTAGCAGATACCACTTCAGGAATATCCTCGATTAGATTTACTGGTATTACATCAGAGAATGGGCAATTTTTAGTATCTCCTGATGATATAAATCAAAATCAAATTCCTAGAGGTGGTTTGATTGTTTCTCTTGGTTCAACTCAAGGTTTAGGATATGCTCCGTTAGTTGGTGCAAAAGTAAGACCAGAGAAAAATGCATCTGGTCAGTTAACAGGAATTGTTGGTATTGGAACATCATCAGGATTTAATCTAGGAATTCAGACCGCTGTATATGATAATGTAAGTGGAATCATAACAGTTACAACGAATGATGTTCACGGATTTGCATTAGACAGACCTACTTCAGTTAAATTAAAGGGATTAGAGTTTAAATGTCCTAAAGAATCGGTTGGCACACCAACAAATGCAACTTATACTCCTTCAAATGGTAATTTTGTTATAACTATACCTAATCATGGGTTAGCAATTGGTGATGCGATAGTAATTGATGATAATGCATTTACATTTACTTGTGCGATGGATGGTAATAGTTCTAATAAAACTTATCCTCGTTCAACTGACCCTGCTTCAGGACAATACCTTACAATATTAAATGCAACTACAAATACCTTTAGAGTTAATGTTGGTGCATCACCTATCGTAACATACACACCAACCACAGGAACAACATACGATCCTAACACAGGATTAATGGTTCTTGAGATTGGTAATCATAATTTGACTGCTGGTACATCTATTAAGTTAGCACCTAACTCATTGACATTTAGTTGTGGATTTGGTGGTGCTACTGGTGCTGCTGCAGAGAAAACATATCCTAGATCAAATGGTAATGACCCATTCTATGATACTGCAATAAACATTGAGTCAGT
>MDSW01170030.1_pt1 | contig 14227 bp, 18 predicted proteins | sample 811171 | NCBI WGS metagenome assembly MDSW01 (sample SAMN05326641, study PRJNA326480) | marine metagenome | isolation source: seawater | place: Atlantic Ocean: North West | collected 2012 | reverse complement strand
TTTATTTTTTTATTTTTTTATTTTTTTATTTTTTTATTTTTTTATTTTTTTATTTTTTTATTTTTTTATTTTTTTATTTTTTTTTATTCAATTAACCAGTAATTGTTGATGTCATCTTCATCATCTGTTTCGTTATCTGAATCTACCATATCTGCCCAATTAATTTTTTTTTTGTTTTGTAGTGCTTTTTTTTTAGTTGTAATTATTTTAGTTTTGTTAATTTGTATCTCATCATTATCCTTAGCATTTACTTTTATTTTAATATTATTATTTACTTTGCATTTATCTGCATATGTTGTTTTGGTTGGTTTATCTTCAACAATATCTTTTGATTTTAATGTTAATGCTGGTGGTGGTGGTGGTAGTGGTGGTAGTGGTGGTAGTGGTGGTAGTGGTGGAAGATTAGAGGGGATTTTTGACAAATTATCTACATTTAATTTTTGTTGAAGTAGTTCTAGACTAGGTGGCATCATTACTTTTTGTTGTGTGTTTTCATTTAATATAAACGTCGCTGATTGATTTTTATGAGTTTTTTGTTTTCTTTCTTTATTTTGTTTTAGAATAGGACAATTTGAAAGTAAGTGTCCCTTTTCGTGACAGTATCTACATTCCATATTAAGTAAATGTGGACATATAACTTTTCCTTCGGGTCCCGGTTTATCTTTTACCCAATGTGATGTGTATTCCTCTTCTGGTCTTTTAAAATCAAAACATATCTTGCAAAATGGTGTCTTATTTGTTTTAAATTGCATATTTTTTTTTGACATTCTTGTTGCTTTTTTGCTTGTTGCTTGTTGCTTGTTGCTTGTTGCTTGTTGCTTTTTGCTTGTTGCTTTTTGCTTGTTTTCTTTTTATTGATACAAATATATTGCTGAAAAGTGTTTCAATTTTATGATTAATTCAATTTCAAATTATACATTTGTGTTTTCTGTTATAGTATCATTTTTTACATGTTCTATATTTAATACTGAATTACTCGATAATCCAGAACTATTTATTCTTTTTATTTTTGGACTATTCATTTTTTCATCAATACTATTACTAGGATTGATCTCTATTAAATTATTATTTGTTTGTTTTTTTTTATTTTTTTTTCTTTTTTTCTTATTACTTTTATTTATTTTTTTTGTTTCTTCTTCTGTTTCTGGTTCTTCATTTATCATCTCTATTGCTAGATTGTTTTCTGCTTCTTCTATTTTTATTATACAATCATTATTTCTTTCATTTTCATTTTCATTTTCACTGCATCCATTAACTATTATTATTTCAAAACCATAATCTTCTGGTTTAATATAATCATTTGGAAGACAAAAATTTCCATTATCATTATTATTATCATTGATATTGTTATTGTTTTTTTTATTGTTTTTGTTTTTTTTATTGCTTCTACAACAACTACAACATATTTTATTTAATATACAACATATATCATTACATAAAAATCTTATTGGTGATTTATTTTTTATTTCAGAATTTCTTATTTCCTGTTGAAACATTTGGTCTATTTTTGAAAAAGCTGTATTCAATTGGATTATTTTATTTATCAAATCTTTTTTTTTATTAAATAAATAAAGTAATCTTTCATGTTTTTCTTTTGTTAAAGAAAAATGTTGTTGTTTTTTTATTGCTTCAATATATCTTATTTCATTTTTTATATGTTTTAAATGTGTTATTAGTTTTGCTTTATTATCGTCTATTTTTTTTATTGTTAAAAATATGTTTGTATTATATATTAATGGATATTTATAGCGAATATTTCTTGGTACTAAAAATTGATTTGCTTCTTTAATCTCACCTATCTTTTTTTTAACATTTTGTATTTTATCAGATATCTTTTCTAATAATAACTCTTCTTCTATTTTTCGTTTTTTTTCATTTTCTTTTTTTTCATCTTCTGAACTATATCTTTTTTTATTTTGACATTTTTTTGTTAATATTGGATCACTAAATAATAATACATTTCCTGATTCAAATTCTACACATGTTTGTAATTTATCATATTGATGTGATGTTATTTTATATGCTTCAGCTGATGCATCTAATTTTAAATAATTTATTATTGACAATAAAAATGCTATAAAACCTGATATTGAAGAGAGAACTAATTCTCCGTGTGGTTCACAATTCAATGTTGATTGTAATACAGATACTAATGCTGATAAAAAAATTGCTGGTAACATTAAACTATTTAATACTCCTTCCTTATAACTCCTCGACTCCATGTAAATTATTTTTTGACCTTTTAAATAACTTGCCAATATGTCTAATGCTGATGAGTATTTATGAACTACATCTGGATCATAATATTTTGTTATTTGACGACATACATCATTATAACTTAATTTTTTATATTTTATAATTTTATTTCCTCTATTTTCTATATCATATTTATCGGGGGAATATTCATTTTCACTGCTTGAACTATTCGGTTCAATATCTGTTCCTGAACCTGTTCCTGATGTATCACTTGGTTCGCTACTATAATATACTTTTTCCTTTAAAAAATTATTTATATTTTCTTTATTGGTTGATATGTTATTACTACTTATATCATTTATTACTTCATTTATTACTTCATTTATTACTTCATTATCGTTTCTCTCCATTTATATATTTTATACATTTTTTATATTTTTTTTATGTTATATGATAGATGTTATATGATAGATGTTATATCTAATTAATACTATAATCATTATTTTCAAATCTTTCTTTTGCTTCTAAATATCCGTTTCCACCTAGTGCATATCTATTTTCTATCCAATTTTTTACTATTTTATTCATTTCCTTTTTTATAATCACAACACACCAGATCTCTTCTATTACTCGGTTTATTATACTTTGTTCTAATGGATTTATAACAAATGTGGCAAATCCCCTATAAGATCCAAAACCACTATTTTTTTCTACTTTGCTTATTTCTTCATCTATTATTTTTGATACTAAAATGTTGACATCTGGATGCAATTTAATTTGTTCAAATGTTATTGTAACATACTTTAATGTTGGAATACTGCTTTCACCATTAGGATTAGGATTAAAACTAAAGTTTTTTAGTGTTATCTTATACTTTTTATTGTGAAAGTCAACGTATTTTTGACGAAGTATTTTATTGGCATTATATTTATTATGATATTCATTTGTTGTTGATCTTAAATTTCTCATAAACCAACATTTGTCTATTGTGTCGATTACTTCGTCTCTTGAAGGTCCTTGCGTTTCATACCATGGTCCGTCCATTTTGTTTTCTTGTTTTGTATTAATAATTATTTGTATGAAAAGTGTTTCAATTTTATAATTTATTTTAATTCATTTTCATTTTCATTTTCATTTTCATTTTCATTTTCATTTGTTAATAAATTATTTTTATTATTTTGTATATTATGTAATAAATAAAATAAAAAACCATTCACCGTTAATATTTGTAACATTGTAATTCTACGCATTATTTTTGAATGTGGAACTATATCACCAAAACCTACTGTGAATTGTGTTACTATTGTATAATATAAAGCATCTTCATACGTCTTTATATTTGCTTTGTCTTTTTTTGATCCTACATATTTTACTACGTTATAATACAATATTGAAAAAAATACTAATGAATACAAAATATATAATAAACTTTTCATTATTATATAGTTTTTATTTTTTATTTTTTTTAGTGCTTTTTTAAGTTACTTTATTATAGTGCTTTTTTTTAAGTTACTTTATTATAGTGCTTTTTTTTAAGTTACTTTATTATAGTGCTTTTTTAATATAATATTTATCCTTTACGTTGCGTAGTTCCCATATTTTTTTCCGTTTCATTGTGCATTATTTCCTCTACTTGTTCATCATATGGTCTATCATGATATGAAGTTTGGTCCATAATATTATTAGTCTTTGTAATATCGTTGTGTTTATACATACAGTTTCCCATTATTTATATCTTATATGTTATATTTATTATATAATTTCCTTTTTAATTTTTTTGTTGGAGAGATAAATTTACTTATTTTTTATTTAATTAATTAATGTATAAATTGATTTATATTTTTTATAATATTTAATATATATAAAACAACAATACAAAATGGATAACGATTCATATATAACTCTTTGGAATATTTGTGAGGCAAATGACCGGGCCAATGGTAAACGCAAACCCGTTCATCCAGATTGGGAGAAGGAAATGAAAATAATACGACGGACACATATTTGTTCGGTATGTAAGAAATATCCTGGTGATCGTCATTATTCTTTTGGTATGAATATTAATGGAGGTTATCATTGCTTTGAATGTATACCAATTGATAATTAAGTTTCATACATTTAATTTTATTTAATATAAATATAATCTAAAATTGATACGGATATTGTATTATATTTTAGATTACAAAAAAAACATTGATGCATTTAAAAAATATTAATACAAATATAAATACGAATAACATGAATTCTCTTCAAGTTCAAGATAATCAAGAGGATATGGATACATATGTTTCTGATGATGAAGAAATTGTTTTACAACCTTATACCTTAGGCATGGGGGGTTCTTCTTTTAAACAATATCCTGTAAACTTTTTAAAAAATGATTATGTCTTTCACATTGGTTGCACAGATAAGAAAAATAAAAAGAATAAAAATAATAAAAAAAACTATAAAAGAAATAAAAATAAATCTGGGCGTAGGCGTATGCGTGTTTAATAATTGTATAATTCTATAATTAATTCACCCATTATAATTAGTGGGTCATAATCTATTCCTTGTATCTCGGTTGCATATTTTTTTTTCCATTCTTTTAACCACATTTTTAATAATTCTAATTTTATTTCTGTATCAAATGTTGTTATTTCTTTTTCTATTATTTTATCATATTTTTTATTTTCTATTTCTAATAAACATATATCCATATTTAATTTACTGGTTTTGGTATGGATTTTTATATTATTGTTTTTTATATTATTGTTTTTTATTCGTGCTATTTTTACTTCATTCATTAATTCTTTCCAATTCTTAGCATTTGTAAACATATAATACGTATTCTAATTGTAATTTTATATTTATTATTTTGCTTTGTATTTTTATTAGTGGAGAGAAAATGAATATGTTTATTGTTTTTTATGTTATTGGAATAAAATGATAAGGCGGTGAAATAATATCTTTATTTTTCCAGTTTCTAATATTACTAATATGTTCGTGATATGATTTTATAATTGTTGCAGGATTAATAATGTTATATTTTATATTATTTTTTTTTGAATTGTTAACTATCCACGCTATACGATTATCACATCCTCCCTTACCTAATACAAATTTATGATCATATTCTAAACTAATTGGATTTTTAAATATCCAACAATCTTGACTATCTGGTCTATTAAATAATTTATATGTACCATTCTTCTGGGCATCATATCTGCTTAATGCTATTATTGTATTATTCATATCATAATTGTTTACTAGTTTTATTGTGTTATCAAACCATATATCACAATTTAATAAAATCACTATTTCATTTTTTTCTATATATTTATTCGCATAATCAAATGCTTTTTTATATGTTAACCTGTCTTTTACTATATATTGTTTAATTTTTTTACTGTTAAACTTTAAATTAATATATTCTTCATTTAATAAAACTATTTCTTTTATATATTCATTTTCTGTATTTTTTTTTAATGCTTTTAATATTTCTTGAAGTCGTATTTCATTTGTTTTAAACAATTGTGTTATTAATATCATATTATTACTTATTAATATATTTTTTTTATTTAAACTATTTATTAGTGGAGAGAAAATTTAAGTGAATATTATAAAAAAAACTATAATATATATATGATTGTTAAAAATGTAGATACTACTTATTTTTTATTATTTTTTATTTGTGTTTTTTTTATTATATTATATGGTCGTTTTAGGTTTATATTTAAAGATGAAAATAATAAGAAAGACTATTTGTTTTTAGATGGGGAACCTTTATTTACATATGGGTCCTTTGAATTTGATAAATGGCATATTACACATCTTGTTTTTTATGCTTTGCTTGGATTTTTATATCCAAAAACTTTTTATTTTACTATGTTCCTTGGTATTATATGGGAAATAATTGAATTTTATATTGGTTATTCAAAACCTAAATGGGTTTTTGATTATTGGAAAAATTCTACTGAATGGTGGTTTGGAAGGAAATCAGATATAGTTGTTAACTTAATTGGATTTATTATTGGGATGAAATTAAGAAATTAATTATAAAACTTTTATAAAATATAATTATATATTAATAATGCTTTATCAAAGTAACATAGTTAAATCTTTTCGTAATAGCAACAATAAATGGTTTCAACAGAACGGAAGGAATGACCGGGATGTTTATTTTACACCAATTAGAAGGAATAAAACAGGCAGACACAAATACAAACAACATGTACATTTATATATTCGAGACGAAGGCGATGGTTTAGGTTATAATATTAAAGATCAAGGTAAATCAGTAGAACATGGTTTACTTGAAGATCATTGGAGGGCTCATGATTTTGAAGTTTATTATCAAGATATTTTTAATACTCACAATAGTGAAGGGGGGTCGTATGTAAAGAAGAAAACATTAAAGAAGAAAACACTAAGGAAGAAGAAAACACTAAGGAAGAAGAAAATTTTTAAAAGAAAAACTCAAAGAAAAAAAAAACGAAATTAGTTCTCAATAGTTAATCTATAATATTTATATAAATATTTTTTATGTATAGTGCCACCCAGATGCCTCCCATATAAGTTTTCAAATAAATTTAAATATAACTTTATTTGAAATATAGTGTTAAAATAGGCAAAATAAGGCAAACGAGAAATGAGTGAGAAAATGAGAAATGAGTTTTAAAATAAATACCTTATAAATATTGAATTTTAATAAGTTTTTGAATTATACAAAAAAAAGAATATAGATTATTATATTCTTTTTTTTTCTTTCTCTCTCTGTTTTTTTTAAATCTATAAATATAAATTATAAACAACAATCATACAAACTAATACAGCAAGTTTTGTTTAATGTTATCAACACAATATATAAGAGTGAAGAACCCAATAGTCATTCCGATGGATAACATCGTGAGATAAGCAATGTCAGCGACATGAAGCGCGATTGATTTTGAAGCCATTGTATCGTTTTGTTTTTCTAATATACCATACAACCGAAAAGTATTTCAATTTAATAAACTAATAAAAATAAAAAATATATAATACAATCATGTAAATATACACAATATATAGCAAACGAGAAATGAGTGAGAAACTGAGAAATGAGTTTTAAAATATATAACACTATTTTTACGTCAAATTTTTATTATTAATGATTTCATGTCTCTCCATTTGTTCTTTTATTCTTTCCTCTTCATCTATAATAAAGTCATCATAATACATATCAAACTTATCATCTGATATGTATTCGTTGTCATCTTCTTCGTATATTTTTTCTTCTTTTGGTTTTAGAAAGGAGAGAATATTTAATTGAACATCATTGTTGAGAATATTTTTTAAAAATGGTGCTAATATACTATCCTCATCTGTATACACTTCGCGATCTTCGTCACACCTACCTAATCTTTCAAAAAACTTACCTGCGTTTATCTTTTGGCCTACAAACTTCTTTGTAGGCATTTTTTTGTTGTTGAATTTGAAATCCACGTCTCTTTAATATGCTATATATATAATAGCCTAAAAAGTATTTCAATTTTATAATAAAAATAAATAAAAAAGGTCCTGCCGAGATTCGAACTCGGGTTGGAGGATTCAAAGTCCTCAGTGATAACCAACTACACCACAAGACCAACTATTTTTCCACAACCGGGACTCGAACCCGGGTCAACTGGGTGAAAGCCAGCTATCCTAACCACCTAGACTATTGTGGAGGTACCCTAAACGAGACTCGAACTCGCAACCCCCGGATTAGAAGTCCGATGCGCTATCCATTGCGCCATTAAGGTATGGTGATAGAAACTGGAATCGAACCAATTACACATTGGGATTAACCCTGTGTGGATGCCAACAACAACTCATCCTCTATCTCATTATAAAACATATATTTTAATATTTATATTGTTTTATAAAAAAAAATGTTCACGGAGGGGATTGAACCCTCGACCAATCGCTCATAAGACGAACGCTCTAACCACTGAGCTACGCGAACTAATGCATGGTGTGGGGTTCGAACCCACGCATCCGAAGATACCACATCTTAAGTGTGGCGCCTTAGACCACTCGGCCAACCATGCTTATCACCGCAAGGGGGGCTCGAACCCCCGACCACAACCTTAAAAGGGTTGCGCTCTACCGACTGAGCTATTGCGGCATATGATCACGGAGGGACTTGAACCCTCGACCCCCAGCTCATAAGACTGGTGCTCTAACCAACTGAGCTACGCGATCGTGCATCGTGTGGGGTTCGAACCCACGCATCCGAAGATACGGCATCTTAAGTGCCGCGCCTTAGACCACTCGGCCAACGATGCTTGTCTCGCCGACCGGATTTGAACCGGCGACCAATTGATTTACAATTGTTTTAACCATTACAGTCAACTGCTCTTCCATACTGAGCTACGGCGAGATACTACTACATATTAGTTTGTATACTTACCTTTAAGTTCTTTTTTACTCTCTACATATATCGTGCAAATATGCTTCAATTTAGTGCTTAAATAAATTTTTTCTTTAAGTTCATTTTTATATTATTTTTTTAGTCACTTGAACACCAATCACTATCACTATCACTGATTGCGAGTTCCTCTTCAGAAGTATAACATCCAGAGTATAATTTATCATTACTACACTCTTTAATATTAGTTTCTTTACAAAGATTTTCTTTCTCTTTATTCATTTTTTTATAATCTGTTATTGTCATTGTACCACTTTTCAAATACTCATCAATCAATCGTGCTATGCCTTTACCAATACCGCAAACCTTCTTAGGTCCCTTTGCCAACTCATTTCCATTGGTAACAGCATAGTCAAGTTTACTGATTGATTCTGCAGCGTTTTTATAAATGTCGAACTGTTTGCGAGGATCATAGTAATCTAATTCATCACTAGTAGACAACTTCAACAATGCATACGCTATTTCGTAATTCTTATTAGATGAATTGTTTTTAACAACTTTTTTGTCTTCGACTTTCTTTACTGCTTTCTTTACTGCTTTCTTTACTGCTTTCTTTACTGCTTTCTTTAGTGTTTTTTTCATTGTAATCATTGTATTTGCTACATCGTGTTCCTCTTGCGTATAATCATCTTCATACTTAAACCTTGTATGAGTTCCGCCACCACTCGTAACATCAATCGTTGTGTTCATTGCTTGTTGCATTGTTTTCTCTTTTTGTTAACATCACTATATCCAGCAAAAGCATTTCAATTTCGTCAATAAAAAAATATTCTTATAAATCATACAAGAATATTTTTTACTACCTATTTATTACTTACTTTCTACTCAAACTCGATGAACCCATTCTCTTCATCTTCATCGTCGTATGTTAGCGTCCTTGCTACACTTGACATCCACCGACCACACTCCAAACTATTACGCAAGGCATTCGACCTCGCCCTGATTTTCTCTCCAACTGAAATTCTTGAACGGATAATTTTCATTGTTGAATCTTCATCACCATACATGTTACTACCTGTTACCGACGGAGCCATCGTAGCGTACAACTCATCCTTGTAGTCGCCCTCGTCAACCTTATACTTGCGGAGATACTTGAGCACCAACTTGTCCTGCTTGTTCGCGTCCATCATCAACTGCGCCGTCTCATTCCTTGGTATGAACGTCAGCACATTCCCAAGAACACCCGTCGGCAGTTCTCTTGTTTGTTCCACGATTGATTTCATCATTGCTTGTTTGTTTTTTTGGTGCATACTACTCTGGAGAGAAAAAGCATTTCAATTTTAGATTTAATCCTCATGACACATAAAAATAAAAAAGGTTATTACCTTGCCTTATGCTGCCTTGTTACTTACTAATACACTACTTACTCTACTTCCTTACGATAACGCAACTCATACACCTCTTGGTCTGCTGGGGTCTCCATGCTGTCATACACCGGTAGTGCCAACACACATATCGTGTTTCCTTGAAGACACAGCTCTGGCGATATATTATTCGCCATTGACTTTGTTAACCTGTCTGCCGAAGTAAGTGCCCCTGCCTTCTTACCTGTTCTAGGTATCCTAGCGCTCACAGCATACCCACCACATTGAACACGCAAACTCTTTCTTACATCTCTTGGTTTTGGTCCTTTCTCTACCTTTAACATACTCATTATATCTGGCTTTGATAAGAACTCACGGAGAGAAACCATGTTATCAAAATATTCTGGATGAACTATATATTCATACGGATCCTTTTCTTCTAATATATCACTCTCTTTAGTATTTAAATATGTGCTAGAGTGATTAAACGTTAGTTTTCGCTTTCTTTTTGAGCTTCCATGAAAACGGAACCCACGTGTCTCTTCAAAGTCTGATTCGAGCATCGTTATGTATCGTTCTATACTAGGTATGTTTGAGAACACTACCATATCATCACTCACATCATATCCACAAGCACGACCTGCCAGTCCTTGAACCATAACGTCATCATTAATGGTCTTTGCCTTACGATCATACAACACTCCAATACGTCTCTTCTTGCTGAACGTTATGGCACAACGCGCAGTCTCCTTTACAAAGAGAAACGTATGGCACAACGGAAGTTTTTTCAGCTCCTTCTTCAAGTCATTTAGAGTATCCGAGTCACAACTGATATACTTACATTTCTTACCAAACTCCTGCTTGAACCTACCTATCACTGTCGAGGCCCTATCCTTTGAAGGTGTCCTTATTATATGGAACTTTGGATTGGAATACTTTTTTTCAATAAACAACCTTAGTTCGTGAATCGCCTCCAATGCTGGTGCTATTAGTTCATTGTTTTCACGCTCCTCATCCTCACTCATTCCATGCCTGTTATCATCACAAACATACAGATCCTTCATCTGATAGATACGAAAATCTTCTATAAGGTTTTTATGTCCCTTATATCCTTTTCCTGGTTTCATGACATGCTTCACACTCGCATTGCTCCATGACATCAGGTCTTTTAATGTGCTGTTCGGAGTTGCCGAAAACTCTACGATCTGAATATTGTTCGTCTTCAAGTAGTCAAAATTCTTAAGACCTACTTTTTCAAAAAACTTATTTATCGTGTTCTTATCATTTGAAGCAATCTGAACCTCATCTATCATTATCACCGCATTTTTCAGATTAGTGAACAACGAAATATTACTCATTAATTGACCACGATGAAACACGTTCTGTTTGAGAGAAGCTGGCAACCTCCGTTTCGTCTGTTCACACCAATCGTTGCTACTTAGACCGGTTATTACAAAAATATTTCCTACATCTATATTCGTGTTTGATGTCAATATATTGTCAATAACTGCCAACATACACCCAGTTTTACCAGATTGACACGGCGCCAATACCATCTGAAAAACCTTCTCCTCGTCATTTATGTTTTTCAGGATTTTCATTGCTGTCTCCTCTTGATTTTTATGATATAGGTTTTCTCCCTTTTCTTTTTTCTTTTTTTTCATAGCATTCATTTCACTTAACACCAATGCCTTCTTTGGATTCTTGGTAAGCTCTTCTGCCGCCTTCCGAGCCTTCTCTTCGTGGGCCGTTTTTGTCTCTGCCAACTCGGCACGTTCCTCCGCCACTCGCTGTGCCTCCCGCGCCTCCATCAGCTCCTTCTTCAACTGTTCAATCTCGGTTGTCATGCTTATAGCCTTCTTTTGTTCATAGGTGGATGCTATGGTTTCGCGTAAAAGTATTTCAATTTTAAGTAAAATAAACAAACGAGAAATGAGTGAGAAAACGAGAAATGAGATACAGTGAAAAAAATCCCTTTGGGACCTTTCTCTCGAAGTTTATAGACTTAATTGGTCTTAATGTTTATACTTATTATACTCTAATCACACTCTATATGATTCCCATTCAACACTATCACTTCCTCATTACTTATACGCTGTGCTACCTGACGTGTCAGTTCTGATGGTGGTTCTATTTCTTCATCTTCTTCATACAAACACCCACCTGGACCCATATGAGCCATTTGGTTGGCCTGGCATTGTAAACATCCACTACACTCTTGGATTTCAACATCTGCCTCCTGTACTACATACGTTTCGGCATCCCTCTCTACCGGTTCTGCTACTTGTGTCTCACCATATGCTTGTATGAAAAACTGGTTACGCAAACGCTGCGACTCTCTACGCGCTGTATCCTCTTGGTTCCGTAACCAACAAAAATAGTTCTCTCTTGATTGTTTTGCTTCTTCAATCTGTCTCTCAAGATAATCATTATGGCGTTCGCGCATTTGCTCTGCTTGATTCACGTAGTAATTCAACGCTATCGGTGACCCGTACATGCTTTGTTATTCCTTTGTTGGACGTTTTCGTTGTTTCTTTTATACTTCCTCTGGAGAGAAAATGCTTTTCAATTTTAGACACTCACACACCTCTATGAAACGACTATGTCCTGAAAGCACACCACACACGCAGTAAGAAAAGTCCCTTATGGGACCTCTCTTTTTTTTGAAGTTTATAGACTTACTTGGTCTTATGATACACTACACTACACACTATTTATTGCTCTACTCGTCATCGCTATCACTATCACTATCTGGCAATGGGACCAAGGCGTCGTTCTCCTCGTCGTATGTTCCAACACATAATCCCGCTCCATCATACAAACACTTTTCCTTGTCACCCTTCTCCATAGTGTATTCCTTTCCGCCAACAATCTTTTTTACTTGCTCCGCATCTTCTTCCTCTGACGCCTCCGCCACGCTCTCCTTATGCTCCTCTTCTCCTTCAGCACTTTCACTATCACTGATTGCGAGTTCCTCTATTTCCTCATTAATCGCCTTCTCTAGTTCATCTCCTGACAACTCAGATGCCTTTTTTTCGGCTTCCTCTTTCGCCTTCTTATTCTTTTCGCGTGTTTCCTTACGCTTACGGTTTGTCTCCTCCTTCTTGGCAGCCTTTTCCTCATCAGTCAGTTCCTTTTTCTCCTTTTTCTCCTTTTTCGGCTTTTTCTCCTTTTTCTCCTTTTTCGGCTTTTTCTCCTTTTTCGGCTTTTTCTCCTTTTTCTCCTTTTTCGCCTTTTTCGTATCACTATCACTCTCTGACTCACTAGATGATGAGTTACTGCTATTAACTTTATCACAGATCTCACCAAGCGCGTCCTCATTCTTTACCACCTTGGTCTTTGAAGGACGTCCGCGCTTTTTCTTCTGCGTTTCGTTTTCACTATCACTTTCACTTTCAGTATCTGAAACAGTCGTCGTTTTCTTCTTAGTAGTCTTACTCTTCTTAACTACCTTCTCAAACTCTGACTCTGGAATAGTCCAGCCATAATTAGAAGCCTCGCGCTCTGCCTCCTCACGAGTAATGCCCTTCTTATCCATGACTTGCGAATACTTGACCGGTTTCTTACCCTTGGCGCCCTGGTAATCATCACCAGCCGCTACACGATCAGCTACCTCGCCGTAGTTGGGTTTTCCGTCCACATTCTTTTCACATTGGTTTTGGCACGTTTTACAGAACTTACCTCCATCGAGTTTCGAATTAGTACACTGCGTTTGAAGACCACCATTCGGCCGAAGACCACAGCACCAATCCGTGTTCACCTCACCACACCATGGCAAAGGAACCGTTGATGTCTTGGTCTTAGGTTTATTCGTAATCTTCTTTCCAGTTTTCTTAAGTTCGAGACCGATTTTATTGACAGCTTCTTCAACATCAAACCCGTAGATCTCCGCGAGCGCCTCGATCGTCTTGAACTGCACGTTGCTTGCCAGGTCCCCGAGCTGCTTCTCCATGCTCTTCGCGATATTGACTTGAACGGTGGTCTGCATGATCTTGATGATGTTTTTGATTGCTTTGCGATTTAATCACTTGTTGTTGTTTTAGGTGCATACCAGTCTGTGGCATAAAAGTATTTCAATTTTAGACACGTTTTCACTATTCACTACTATGCAACTAACAACCTTCCGGACTTAGTGATTTTCACTCATAACACCTTACTAATACACTACTACTACACTAACAACCTTACTAATACACTACTACTACACTAACAACCTTACTAATACACTACTACTACACTAACAACCTTACTAATACTCTACTACTACACTAACAACCTTTACTACTACACTAACAAC
>MDSW01013996.1_pt1 | contig 14227 bp, 7 predicted proteins | sample 811171 | NCBI WGS metagenome assembly MDSW01 (sample SAMN05326641, study PRJNA326480) | marine metagenome | isolation source: seawater | place: Atlantic Ocean: North West | collected 2012 | reverse complement strand
CTGTAATTGCCAGTTTTAACTGATCATCGTCAAGAGATTGAGCAGATCCAGCAATTGCATAATAAGTGGTATTACCATTCAATCTACCTAAAGCACCTGCGGATAATGGGAATTCTGCACCCTCACCAGTATCTACAACATTCAGAGTAATTTCAGATCCATTAATGATACCATGAGGGAATGCAAATTGCAATAATCCAAGATCAAGGTTGATAACATAGTTGAATGAAGATCTGAGAGAAACTGAGGGAGTAGAAGAATAACCAGAACCGGGATCTTTAACTGCAATTTGATCAAGTCTACCATTAGCAATAGTTGCTTCTGCAGTAGCACCAGAACCTCCACCACCTGTAATAATAACTGCAGGTGCTTGAGAATATCCAGAACCTGGATCTGTTACTGTGATACTGTCTAGAATGCTCGTAGAAGTTAATTGACAGTTCAGTGGGAAAGTAATTTCAGGTCTGAGAGTATAATCATGGGGATAATCATAACCAAAGTTATTGTTCTTGAGTTTCTTAATTTTACCAACTTCTTGACCTTTAGTGAAGATAGAAGCTCCAGTACCAAAGGGTGGGATAACAACTACCAACTCAGCACCGGATCCAGCTAAACTAGGACCAAGAATACCATTAATGGACTGAACATCAATAAATGCAGTGGTATATCCCTTACCAGAAGAGTTTATGACAGCAGCAGTAATTTGTCCAGGAACAGTGTTACCCTCATCATCGGTAGTATCTTCAACAGTGATGTTAACAAGACCACCCTCACCATCACCTTGAATAGGAATATTGTTGTATTGTCCCGGTGCGTATTCGGTGCCTGGTTCATTAATCTGAACCCTTTCAATTTTTCTGTTGGACTGAATACCAGTAACAACTGGAAGTTTGGTATAGAAACCGCCTTTGTTAACAATACGGACTTCATGAATAGAACCAACTGCAGCTTCAGAAGCAGTAGAATAGGAACCGGTACTTACATCAGCATCCCCTTCAGGTTCATTGACCAGAGGGAATCTCATAGTGTCAGCACCCCTCGTAATAGTAGCACCGGAAGTGCTAGTTACAGTAAATGAACCCTCATAAGGAGAACCAACAACGTCTAAGTAAGAACCTTCAATTACAGGAGAATCAGATCCAGTTCTAGATGGGTCGAAATAATACGAAATATTAGTAACGATATTTCTATCTACTTTTAACTTGACAGATGGGTTTGGTTGACCACCACCAGTTACACCAGGAGTACCAATACGCTCAATAGAGTTAAAGGAATATTCCAATTTATTCAAACTATCTTTGGAGAAAGATAAGTTTCCACCAACTAAAGAAGAGTGACTTAAATCGAAGATATACTGATGACCATAATACATCTTGAGAGTTGGTGATTTGACGTAAATCCCAACTTCGGATGGATTTGTAGAAGGAGAAGAAACCGCAATGGTATCTAATTTATAGGTAAATTCCTTAACGCTAATTACATTATGAACGGGGAAGGCACCATCATACTCGTCATAAACAACTGCAGGATCGCCAACTTCCCGAGATGGATTACCATCAACATAAATGACTTCACCATCGGAAAGATAATGACTAGTATCAGTAATAACATACACTAAATCACTATTAGAAACGGCATCTACCTGAAGAATCTTATTCAGATTAGTAATTAATGTAAGTTTAGTGACGCCTGTCAATCCTTGAATATTAATCGTATTGTAAGATGCATTATAAGTGACTGTAGCATCAGATAGACTTACAACAGAACCTACAATATAAGGAGAAGTACCAGAAATCTCATCAATTCTCACAGAATAATCTTCATCACTGTAAGGTCTAAAATATGAATATTCATGTAAATTGTTGGTTCCACCAACAATTGGAGGAGCATCGTAGTCACTAAGAGCAATATCAAAAGTACCCGGCGTGGTATTGACTACTTGAGCAAAGGTATATTTTGATATGACATTGACATCATTAGGTACTGGACCTCTAATACCGTAAGTATCTTGCTCATCAAATCTCTCGGTTGCAAGATGACCAGTATTCAAGTCATTAGTCCATTCATTATTGTTGACAGCAACATAAACATATCTATTTGATGTTGTATCTGTATCAATAATATACCCGCTATTGATAAACTGACTTCCATTAGTCAAGGTTAATTTTGAACCGATAGTAAAATCAAACGGTTGATTAATCGTCAATCTTTGGACGTTATCAATTTTAATAGTATTACATACTTTGAAGAAATAGCGATCTTTAACTACAGCAGTTGCCTTAACTTTTTGTGATCCTGGTGAAGGAACTGTTGCTGTACGAGATCCCCAAATATCTTGAGTAATTTCCAAAGACTCTGTATCTTGAGTATGATTGGTATTTGCATCATTAAAATCAAGGGACTGGAATCCTTCTCCACCTAAAGAATAACCAGCATTTGAAAGTGTAAGATCAGCACCAGTTATAGGAGTAATAACATTTCTGGTGATATCAAGTTTGGTGTTTGTTTGAGCTCCGATAGCACCAACATTAACTGCATCGGAGTTTTTATCGGTCTTTAATCCATATCCAACATAATCAATATAGTCATAGCGATTAAGATTTGTAGTAAACCAAGCATCATCTACCCAATCAAAGTTTTCTGCAAATGCTCCAGTTGTAGGAAGCACAGTAATATCACTCGGAACAGAAGGTGCAATATAACGATTCTTAAAGAACAGATGGTCAACGTAGAATTGACCTTGATATGTGGAAGCAAAATCTGTAGCAGTAGCACCCCAACCGACTTGGTTACCAATGTAGATATCTTTATTAGAAAAGTCGGTGTTAGTTACATTACCAGTAAGAACTTCAATTCCATTAACCCATGCCTTAAATAATGTTCCTTGCTTGGTTAAGCTAATTACTTGCCATGTATTATCAGCATACATGCTGGTTAAAGCAGAACTCAATCCAGAACCAGCAACGTTTAATGCTGTGGTACTATTACTGATAACCATCTGGAGTTTTCCTGTGTTACCAGTGTCATATCCCAACCAAAGACCTCCAGTAGCATCTTGAGCACCACCAATACCAATTAATGTCTGAACATTTTGAGAAAGTGTCTGAGACTTGGTAGAGTCCTTGTAGATAAAGAACTGTAAAGTCCAATCACCATTCAATTTGTTAGCGACACTAGATGCAGGAATCTTGAGATAAGAATTATCCCATGTTGCATTATTACCAGAGGCATGACCGTAGATTTTTAACATACCATCAGCGATAGTATGACCACCACTAGCACTCACAGCAGTAGGTGTATGATGACCTGTAATATCACTAGCATCTGTGGTAAATGGAATTATAGCTTCATTTCTATTCCATTGAGTTTGACCAAAGGTATAAACATCACCAGAGCTATCTGTTGTCAGTGCATGAACAGTAATACCTTCAATGCAGGTAGATGTAGCACTTTGAGTAACAGCATTGAATACATTCTCAGTATTCTTAAGCATGGTTCCATCATACTTAATCTTTAGACTATTAATAGTTCTCTTTGTATCGGAAGTATTGACTTTAGTATAGGCAATGGTAAGATCACCAAAAATATCAACAGAGCATCTATTAAGTAATTCTACCTGAGAACCGACTTGATATTGCTTATTCCAAATAGATGTTCCAGCACTATTAAACTTACCAACCCAAACACTATCTCTTGTAGTGTCATCAGATTTCAATCTAAGAGTACATGGGACATAAAATTCACCAAACTCATCAACACATAAAGATGAATTTAAGAAAGAATATGTAGTGTTTTGAACTTCTCTGATCCAATCAATAGAAATAGATGCAGTAGCAGGAATTGCTTTACCGAAAGATACGTTAACATCATTGGAAGACTGTGAAGATGAAGTCTCCATAGTGAAGTAGATATTTCCTTCATGGATTGCAATATCAGTAATCTTTTCAGATTGATTATCCGAAGCAAGTTTTCTCTTAGCAACGAAGAATCCAGCAGTATCGATGATTGCTAAGAATGCATCCCAAGGAGCACCCGAGTTAGTATTAGTAAAACCTCCAAGAACAAATCTACTATCATTTAACTGCTTGAATGCAGTAATATTGTCGGATCTAGTAGAACCGGAAATACCGGCATATCCTTTTTGCCATGTAAGAGTTGCACTTAAACCATTATTTGCTTCAGCGTATTTTGCAACGATAATATCGGGATTATAGGCATCAAGAACTGTAGCATTTGGTTTATTAATACCAGCAACGTAGATATCAGAACCATCTTTAATAATACGTTGGAATTCCGTAAACGTTCCAGAGGCAGGAATCGTAGTCTCTAATGTCTTTTCCCATTCTTTAACACCTGTTGCTGATAATTTAGCTAAGAACGCAACATTATTATTTGCAGCATCATAAGTAGACCCGCAAACATAAGCTTCTTTTTGATCATTGACTAAAATATCAACAACTTTTGCCCAATTATAGTTTTCAACTAATGTTGCATAATAATCTGCCTTTTTGAATACCTGAGGGTGAGAAAGGATAACACGAGGATTCTGAGTGTATCCAGAACCAGAGTTAATAATATTAAACGACTTAATAGCACCAACAGCATCAACAACTGCTTCAACTCTACCATCTACGCCATCACCATCGATAACGATTGTAGGTGGAATGTCAGTATTATATCCGCTACCAGTTTGATTAATTACAATTTCTTCAATGCCTTTATATTGGCGGACAACAAACTCCTTATTGGTGTTATCCATTATTGGAGTATAATCAACATAGACTTGATCAGCAACCTTAATATTATGAGGTGTTGATGTTTTTAAAATTCCATAATTAACGCCTTCGATAGTCTCGTAACTATAAGAAGATATTGTTTCACCCTTAATTTTGGAAACTCTGGCAGAAACACCAGTTCCATCAGTATCTGTATTATCAAAGAGTAATCTATCATTAACCTGATAGTTTTCACCAGCGTTTTCAATAGTAAATCCAGTTACAGATGCATCCTCAAACTTGGTGATGGTTTCAACTTCAATATCAACCTTAGAATCAAATTTAACTTTAGGGAAATAATCAAACAATTGCAGAGGAGATTCCTCAAGGATTCCTTCAGGATTACTAATTTCATCTGCATCGATTATACCATCTCTATTTTCATCTTCTGGTTCAAACAGGAGCAAATCGCCGCTTTCTGTAGTAATTGAATTAGTAGAAGCATTAGGAATTCTTTCAATGTCGATATCAACATTCTCATACGGATCGCGATATCTAACAACACCAGTAGGAATATTTTGCTGAACAGCATCATCATTTAAATTCCAAATATCAACTACGGAATTATATTGAGGTCCAAGAATATAAGGAAATACAGGATTACCATCTTCAGAGGCATCAATAGTAATAAAATAACAATATCTACCGCCAGGATATTCTGGAGTCTTACAGAATCTACCATTATATTGATCTAAATCACCAGAACCAAAAACATAATCATAATCTTCAACAAACTTACCTGCAGGTTCGTCATTTAACAAAGGTCCTGCAGTTCTTACTGGATATGGATTTGTAATATCATTATACACCAATTCTGATTTCAAAGAATAAGAACTTTCCATTCTTTGGACTTCGGATGATTGATCTGTAGGGTCCGAATACCCATATGGGCCATAAATCGGATTACCGTCGAATGCCCAACCAATAATAGGAGAGTGTTCTAATTGACTATCCTGTTCTTTAATTCTATTAGTAGTCGTATCTTGGAACAAACTATCACCAAGAATATATCTCAATCTTTGGGGATTGGACAAGTGTGCATATTCACCACCATACTGAATATTGAATCCTGTGAAAATAGCACCTTTTGCGGAATCAAACTCAGTAGTCTCTTGCAAGTTATAATTCCACTGGAATACTTCCGCTTCAAAAGTCGCATCAGAACCAACAGATGTTAATGTAATATTAGTAGTTCCTTGAACATACCCAATACCTTTGTTGATAATTTCAACACCAGTGACTCTACCAGCATTTTCACCATCAGTATCAATAGTCGCTCTAGCAATTGCACCAAAACCTTCACCTTGAATACCAATTTCTGGTGCAGTGGTATAACCAGAACCAGCAGAAATGATAGCAATAGAGATAATTCTGCCATTATTAACAATTGCTTGTGCAACCGCACCTTGACCAGAACTTAAAATAACTGATGGTTTTTCGGTATATGATGCACCACCAGCATCAATATTAACCGATTGAATAGGACCACGAACTGAAGCAGTTGCAGCAGCACCAGTGCCGCCTCCACCAACAATAGTAATAAGAGGTTGAGAGGTATATCCAGAACCGCCTTGATTGATTAGAATTCTAGAAACCGAACCCTTAGTGATAATTGCAGTTGCAGCAGCACCTGCACCACCTCCACCTACAATAGAGACTAATGGAGATGAAGTATATCCGGAACCCCCATCAGTAACTTCAATTTCAAATAATGAACCATCAACAACAACAGATGCCTCTGCTCCCGAACCAAAACCTCCAGAAACAGTAAGAACTGGAGGATTCGCTGCGTCATAATTTTTACCAGAATTCAAAATGTTAATGCCAGTTACAGCACCAAAAGTCTTACTAAGTTCCGATTTATAAGACCAAATTGACACACCATTAATCCATGTACCAATAGGACCAGGTACAATATCGGTTTTAGTTGAAATTGTAGTAGGATTTAACTCAAATCTATTAAGTTTACGCTGGTTGCCAGGTAAAAGTGCAGAACCAACAAAAGGACCAATTTCATAGTTAGGAATGCCTGTAGATGCCACATAGACATAATTGTCATCAAAGAAGGTATTTTGGATATTGGTGGTATATGGACCAATAGCATTCTGAATAGCTTGAGTAATAGACTTACCTTTATTAAGGTCAACGGAGATTAAAATATTACCTTGAGGAACTACAGCAGCAGGTTGCGGCAGTTGATATTGGAAAACAGTCTGAGAATCTCTAGATGTTACAAGGAAAGTTCCATTATACAAAATCGGATTAGCACCATATACGGTAACCTGATCACCTACCAACAAACCATGAGGAGCAGAACAAGTAACAGTTGCTGATTGATCATTAACCCCTCCAAAAGTGACAGATTCTACAGTAACAAGTTTTTTAACATTATACAACCAAGTAGTTAACTGAGGAATAGTTGTAGTTCCTCCAAGTTTAGATACAGTAAGTTTATCACCCGGAAGGTAATAAGAACCTGTATCCGTCAAAACTGTTTGTTGGGCATCAACAATACCAACAATATTCATAACTACTTCTTCGGCAGTGCCCTTGTTTAAGTACACTGTGAAGTTGGAAGATATCTCGGTTGCAGAATCCCAAACAGAACTGACATCATTAACAGAACGAGTACACTCAATAAACTGGTTTAATGATTTTTCTTTATATCTTACCAGTTCCGTTCCGCCAATTAGGAACTCACCGTTACGTTCAGGCCAACCAATAGTAGAGTCAACTGTAATAATACTGTCAGTTTCATTAAGAGGTTCCGCAAGTCTCGTCTTATAGGGTACAGTAAATGTTCCGTTGATCGTTTCTTCGGATAGAATCAACTCATAGATATCAACTTCTGAAGTTTTAATCGAAATATAGTTCTCAACCAGAGCACTAGCATCACGGACATTGGGGTCAGCAATATCAGATTCTTGAGTGAGCAGCGCATCTTTAATATTTACAGGATCTCCAGACACCAAAGTTGCGCGAAGAATTGTATCAATAGACCAAGTTGCCGCAGAAGGTTTAATAATTTGATCTTTAGGATAAGAAATAGTTACATTCTCTCCGTAAAGTAACTTAAACAGATAAGCAATACTGAATTCTGTACCTTTACTGGAGTAAAAATCCTTAATTGTTCTGATGGCAGTCCGCACATCAATCTTTTTATAGTCTAATTCAGGAACATCAGGTAAATATTGTTCCGTATATTTGTCAAGCAATCTCTTGATAAAGAGAGAATCTAAACATTTGACCTGAGTTCCTTCGGTCGCTGCGGAAGAAGATGTGTAATTAGAAAATGATACGTTTCCAACTTGATCATAATCAGTAATAGCAGAGACACCTCTAGCACATCCATTAAAAGCAGCTTTACTATAACCAGAACCAGTCTTGAATACCTTAAAACCGGTAACCTCATTTAATCCAACTTCTGCTGATGCCCTCGCTGAAGGAGGAGACTGAATAACGATGGTGGGGGGGAAATCTGCACTATAACCAGAACCAAAATTAGTAACGTTAATATCGGTAATTCTACCATTAAAAATAGAAGCGACAGCTGTTGCTCCCTGTCCAGGATTAGTAGATCTAGGATCTACAACATAAACTGAAGGAACTTCTTCATATCCAGAACCTCCATCCAACAACTCAATATCAGTTACACGACCATTACCATCAACAAATGTTTGTAATACTTGAGCACCGACAGGATCAACTACAGCAATTCTAGGAACTACTTCATATCCCTGACCAGCATTAAGCACAGTAAGACCTGTAAGACGCCCATCTTCACTCAGAATCGCTTGGAAGGACGCTTTAATACCATTTTCGCCAGTTGGTTCATCAACATAAATCGTCGGTCTTGTAGCGTATCCTTCGCCCTGATTGGTAACTATAGGAGTTCCAACAATAGATCCTCCAGCAAGTGTAGGAGGTGCAATAATAGCGCCACCTGGTTGTTTAAACGTAATTCTGGGAGTAAACGTATATCCGCTACCAGAGCTTTCCATCTCCAATGCAGTTACACTGCCATTAGTTACCGTAGCTTTAATTTTAGCTGCTTCCGATCCTTCCTTATTTGGTGCTTCAACTTCAACGATAGGAGGGTTAGTATCACTATAACCAGATCCCCCATCCAAAAGTAAAATATTTTTAATACCATTAACTAAAGATGCTGTTGCAGCACCAAAACCATTTTCAGAGTTAATGGAAATTTTCGGAGGATACTCAAATCTATACCCCCCACCTAAATTAGCAGATGCAATTTTTGTTAATTGACCGTCATCATTAATACGAGCATATCCTTTAGCACCGCTACCAAAAGCGGGAATTGGTGCTTCAATAGCGTAAAGTGAAATAGATCTACCTACAATAGGAACAAAATTAAATACAATTCTATCACTATCAAGGAAGTAATCTACCTTTGGTAATAAAAGACGACCATCATAAACACCAATGACATACTCATCAACGATAGGTTCGTAAGATACACCACCTCTAGTTAAAGAAAATACTGTTTTACCTTCACCAAATGAGGGTGCGAGATTATCGATATGAACAATTGGGTTTTCAGTAAAACCAATAAAATAAGTGATAAAGGTAGTTGTAGTATCATCAGAAGGAACTTTTGCTCTAGGTGCTTCTGTAAATACAATTCTATCTCCCTCAAGAGTATAGTCAACATCAGGAATTAAAACTTTGTTGTAATTACTTACAATTAAGTGTTGGGGACTTGGCGCAGTAATCGGATTATCTTGAGAGATTAAACGAAAATCTCTTGTAGTCCCATCAAATTGATCTACAATGCTTGCAAGATTAGTCCACTTTAATTTTACTTGACTGTAAGAAATACCAGGACTAAGAGCAATGTTGGGAGAAGATGTTGTATTTTCATAATAAATTACCTCATTGCCAATTAAAATAGAACCATTCTGCTCTAAAAACTCATCAACAGACTCAACTACAATTTCACTAGAAATATCAGTAATATCTTGCGCTAATGTAGTTTTTCCATCAAGAATCTTTACGTCAAGGTGATCAATATCCAAATAACTCAAAAAGTTATTAAGAATATTTTGACCTAAACCGGTTTTTTCCTGAGATTTATAGTAATACTCAAGAAATTTATTGAATAATGGATATTCAGCCTGTACAAACTCTGGAGATTGCGATAACAGAGACTGAGAGACCTTATTAATATTCATCCTACTTAGACAAGAAAGTTATGTGTTAAGTGAACCTGTATTCTGAGCAGAAGCAACAGCAATAACTGTAGGAGTCTGGTCAAATACTTTTGGCGTCAAACTATTTAGAGGGATAGATGGAGGTGGAATAGTACCCAACGGTTGAATTGAAACTTCAGGTGAAATAATGTTCAATACAGTTCCCGGTGTAGCAGAAGGAATAGATCCTGAGTTTGCTGGAATAAATTGTACAGGGATTTGAAGATCTGTAGGTAATGCTGCTGGATCAGTAACACTACCAGTACCAGTAATACTATTTGTTAATTGAACACCAGTATCGGCAATATTTGAACCAGATCCAATGATATTCACTGGACCAAACACAATAGTTCCACTATCATAGTTTACAGTTCCTGCTGTCAGGTTGGTAAATACCTTTCTAGTGCCGGTATCATAGAACATCCGAAGATTTCCAAACCCATCGTCCTCAAATTGTTGATTTACACCCGGACGATCTGCTGTTCTAAAGACACCTGAGAGTAAAATAGGTTCTTTTGCACCTTCATTAGAGGATACACTAGGTGCTGAGTTGTATAAAGGAGCACCAGTAGTCAGAATATAACTGTTTGTCTGATTTGTTTGCGGTTTAATGTACCGAAGAATAGTCGTTTGGAGAGAAACGTCAGTAATACACTTACTTGCGAGTGTAATTGCCTTCTCAAACGCCTGAGCTCGGAATGTAGAGTTGAAATTATTGATAGCAGTCTGAGTTGCCCACTCAGAAACTGCATTTTGAACCTCTGTTTTAATTGTAGAGGTATCGGATCCGCATCCGGTATCGTATTGTACGAAAATTTTGTTGTAAATATAGAGCTGTTCCGGATCAACGATCACTGGATCGATAGATGCCATGGCATATTTACGCAAATCTGTTGCAATTTGCTTTTTAGTGGCATCATTTAGTAAAGAACCGGTCCTTGTTTTGACTGCAATGTAAACTTTTCCGTAAACTGGAGGATTTAGACTGTCTCCACCGTATGCAACGACAGATTCTGCGTTATCATAGACACTTTTTGTTAAAATTGCGTAATCTTGTGCTGTAACAGCGCGATATTGGGAAGAATAGTAACGTGGAGCGTTGTATTTGATAGATTCTACACTCTCTGCATCCGCACCACCGCTAGATGCAGTCACTGTTGAGACCTGTGCTAACGCCGGAGCGTACTGAATTGCCGCACTATCAGTAAATTGACCAATCCATTGGAAGGTTTGGACAGCATTTGCTTCATTAGCATCACTAACAAGGTAAGAAAAGTTAATTACTTCGCCATCAGTAAGTGCTCTACCAATACTATCATCACCAAAACGTACCTCAAAACGTTGATCTTCACCTTCATTTACAAAATAAACCCGTGATGTTGGTGTAACATCAGTAATATTATTCACACGATTGTAAATATCGCTTGTAGTTGAAGATTCGTTGGGTTTTACGGTTACCTGAAGTGTCGAAATGTCCGCATCCGACGAAGGGATTTGATAAATTTGTGTCTGGAACGTATTTACAATATAAGAGAAATTAACAAGTGTGCCTTCCTTTAGATTTAAATTTTCAAAAGTTGCCAATCCTGTAGTAGGATTTACCTCAACAGTAGTATCCTGAAGACAATTCCATACATAATTACCACCAGAAGCAACAGGACCCCGTTTAATAGTCAGTGAACTAGGATATACACCGTTAGTAAGAGTCGTTTGTAGAGTCACATTCACTACTGCTGTAGCAGCAACTTTGGAATGTGGAATATAATTTAACAGTTTAGCAACATTTACAACATTATCTCTAACCGTTGCAGACGGCAAAAATGCCTCATTCATCGCCATATTAGCGTTAAATGAGGTGTAATAAGTGTTATAAGCGAGTAAATCTACCAGATATGACAGTGAGGATCCCTCAAAGTCATAATCGGTAAATTCTTGTCTAGTTCTAAGATATGAGACAATTGATGCCTTGATATCTACAAAATCTAGTCCTGTTAAATTATTGGGTATCATTATGGTCTCTCTAAGACGAACGAAACAGATTCTGTCATCGGATTACCGATGATTCGATATGAAATAAAAATATGATAGCAATTATCCCTATAATAAGGAACTACTTGAACCTCTCGGATTACAATCCGCGTCTCATATTGCCCGACCACATTTAGAATTTCTTGTTGAATTCTATCAGCAGTGATATCATCCATTGGTTCAAACAGGGATGCCCAAATATTAGTACCAAAATCAGGTTCAAATACCTTCTCGGTGGTCTTGGTCATCATAATATTCTTCAGAGCTTGCTTAATAGCATTCTGATTTTTAACAATATTGATGTCATTGGTGAATGGATTTTTAAGGAAGCTCATATCAATATCTCTAAAATCCTTAGAGATATTAACATCCTTACCAGTTACCTCTTTTTGTGCCATCAGTCAGTTTTTTTGTTATTTTTTACCTTTTTGGCTGCTTTTTTCATAAAATAATCGGATTTTGGGTCTGTAATGAGCACTACAGTGCCAAAATCTCTCTCCATAAGTGCCGGAATGTTGTCCGGTACATGATTCATCCCCATTTTTTTCTCCGATAAAGTGTATCGGAACTTTTAATGGGGTTGCCATCCCAGTAGTATTTAGCTAGCTTCCTTCTCCTTTGCTGTTTCCCAAAAATAATCATCCGTGTCACCTAATCGTCCCCATTCAATACCTGCCTCTACTTGATACTCAATCGTACTTACTTTGAAATCTGGAACCTTTGGTTCTTCTGGTGTGATAGAAAGATCATACAAACGCATTCGATTATTAGGATACAATGCAAATTGACCATTTTCTAATGCTACACAGTTATGTGACTTATGCTCCTGTGGAACTTCACTCACATTATTGTCTACAACATCTGGATTCGCGTGGTAGTTGTCTAGGGTAAACAAATACTGCCCTCTTACAAGTCCGTGATCCCTCGTTCGTAACTCACAGTCCATTGAACTAATGAATCCTTTATTCATACAGGCAACGCCATAGTCCATACAATTCCAAAATTGTAGGTTCTCTAATGACATATCAGGTTCTGGTGTCTTTGGTGCGCGTACAAATGCACTAATGGGCAACTTATCAAACATTGCACCATACTCAGGTAGATAGGTCTCAAAATAAAAAGCACGTCCGGGTATGCTTTTAGCAGTGATCCAGACGCCCTCTACAAATTCTCCGTGACCATCCTGATGATCTCTTAGGTATTCCTTACGAACCCATACTTTCTCAGCAGGAAGATTACAGAATAAATTCATCGCCCCTGTCCCCGATAACGCTTCTTGGCGTTATTACGACTCGTGGAAGCGTATTTTGTGTTCTTAGAACTTCCCTGACGAGTGGTCTTCGGTTTAGCAGGCATAAAGTTCTGCCCACTGATACCAACTTTTGCTTTTGCCATAGTCTATTAATTGTGGAACTTGCTTATTCTACATCATTTGGATGGATTTGTCGATAATTATCTTCAGATAATATCTTAACTGCCTTGAGAGTATGCTCTAATTCTTTTACTCTCTCTGATAAATTCTTGATTGCCTCTAATAATGCTGTGTGTGCGGCATCATTATCTGTCCATGGATCATAATCTGCCATTACATCAGCATGATTTAGTGCGTCGTCACTCTTCATTAACTTTCCTCAGTGTGAAACAGTCGTCTTGTATGTCATAATCTAACGTGTCTCCAATATCCCATCCAAGTTCTTCACAGATTTCATCAGGAATAGGAAGAATTAGTTCTCCAAACTCATCTTCTTCGATAGTAACTGTGAATCTATTGGACATAACACCTCCTATAACCTATTGCTTAATTGGGGGTTGTTGGTGGGATTCTTGCCTTTCCACTCAACCCATAGTGTATATAGATCATTAGGATCTTTCACTGTACCTGAAGATGTCGCATAGTCAGCACATTCGTACATACGAGGGTCTAGACCGCCCTCTAAACGAATCAACTGCTCTAGACACCATACTCTGGTGTCCTGTCTCTCTGAGCGGATCTGGGCGTCCATTTTTACCTCCGAAAATTTTTTAGATTTGACAGAATAATCTTTGCGCTTTCCCTTAAGCACATCCAAATATATTCAACCTCCTCCCTTCGTGTTACCCCAGAAAAATTTTTTAAATCGGTCATAGTGTTTCTCTCGCGTCTGGGAACCTTTGTAGGTTAGGGTAGTGGCCGTTTTTTATATTTAAGGGGGCTAATTTAACTGTTTTTAT
>MDSW01016038.1_pt1 | contig 14229 bp, 16 predicted proteins | sample 811171 | NCBI WGS metagenome assembly MDSW01 (sample SAMN05326641, study PRJNA326480) | marine metagenome | isolation source: seawater | place: Atlantic Ocean: North West | collected 2012 | reverse complement strand
TTGCAGGTCGTATGTCGGTTCAAGCTGGAGCACATTGTTTAGAAAAAAATCAAAAAGGTAGAGGAATATTATTAGGAGGAGCACCTGGAGGTGAGCCAGCAAATGTATTAATTCTTGGAGGAGGAGTAGTAGGAGAGAATGCTGCAATAATAGCTACAGGCATGAGAGCCAAAGTTCATATAGTTGATAAATCTGAGGAAAGATTAAAACAATTAGTACAAATGTTTGGAGATAAAATTATTCCTCAACACAGTGATAAAATTGATTTAAATAAATTAACAGAAGAAGCAGATTTATTAATTGGAGGAGTTTTAATACCTGGAGCAGAAGCACCAAAACTAATTACAAAAAAAATGATTAAAAACATGAAAAGAGGTTCAGTAATAGTAGATGTAGCAATTGATCAGGGAGGTTGTGTTGAAACAAGTAAACCAACAACACATGCTAATCCTACTTATATTATAGATGACGTAGTTCATTACTGTGTAGCAAATATGCCTGGCGGAGTCCCAAGAACATCTACTTTAGCCTTAAATAAAGCAACTCTTCCATTTTTATCTAAATTAGCAAAAGATGGATTTAAGAAAGCATTGAATGATGATGCTAATTTTTTAGCTGGTTTAAATGTTTGTAATGGTAATGTGACATACAAAGCAGTTGCCAATGCATTTGGTTATAAATATGTTAACCCAAAAGAGATAATAAATTAATGTATAGACCGTTACCAGATGGATTAACTATTAAAAAATCTCCAATTGAAGGATTGGGTCTTTATGCAACTAAAGATATTGAAGCAAATACATTTATTGGACTTACTCATATTCTCGACGAGAGATTTGAAAATAATTATTTAAGAACACCTTTAGGTGGATTTTATAATCATTCGGACAATCCAAATGTACAGAGAATGATTACCAATGTTTTGCCTACTCTAAAATTTGGAGACCCTGCACCTAATCCTGATGATAAAAGTGAAGTTAAAAATATTGTAGGATCAAGAGAACATTTATATCCAAATGTTTATGCAAGATTTATGTATATGATTAGCATTAAAAAAATAAAATCTGGAGAAGAATTAGCTGCAAATTATAATCTATATACGTATCCAAAAACTGGTGTTGGTATTCAGACATTTTAAATGAGTAATTATCCAAATGCTACAAAAGTCGTGGTAATTGGAGGAGGAGTAGTTGGGTGTTCTACGGCATATCATTTAGCAAAATTTGGATGGAAAGATGTAATATTATTAGAAAGAGATCAATTAACTTCAGGAACAACATGGCATGCTGCAGGCTTAGTTAGTCAATTAGGGCCTTCTGCAGCAATTACTAAAATTAGAAAATATACTTTAGACCTATATAAGGAACTTGAACTAAAAGTAGATCATTCAGCTGGTTTACGATTAAATGGAGCACTTTCAATTGCTGAACATAAGGGAAGATGGGAAGAATTAAAAAGGCAAGCGACAACTGCTCAACTTTATGATGTTGATGTTCAAATTTTAAATAAAGAAAAAATTAAAAATGATTATCCAATAATAAATGAAAAAGAAATTATTGGAGGAATTTTAATGCCTGGAGATGGTGCGGCTGATCCATCGGGAGTAACACACATGCTCGCTAAAGCTGCCAGATTAGAAGGTGCAAAAATTTTTGAAAAATCCCCCGTGGAAAAAATTATAACAAAAAAAGGAAGAGTAGCTGGAGTTATAGTAAATGAAAAAGAAATTGAATGTGAATATATAGTTTTAGCATCAGGAATGTGGTCAAGGCAAATAGGTGAAAAAATAGGAGTAAGTATACCACTTTATCCAGCAGAGCATTTTTATATCATTACTGAACCTATACAAAATTTATCAAAAAAATTACCAGTAATAAGAGATTTTGACAATAGTACATACATAAAAGAAGATGCTGGAAAGTTATTAGTAGGAATATTTGAAGGTAAATCTATTCCAGCATTTAATAAAACAAATATTGTTCCTGAAGATTTTTCGTTTGGTGAATTTTCAGAAAATTTTGAACATTTTGAACCATACTTAAATGCAGCAATGAAAAGGTTTCCCGTACTGGAAAATACTGGAATTAGAAAATTTTTTGCAGGACCGGAGTCTTTTACTCCAGATACAAATACTTTATTGGGTGAGGTACCAGAAGTAAAAAATTTTTTTGCTTGTTGTGGCTTAAATAGTATTGGAATTGGAAGCGGAGGAGGTGTTGGTAAAGTTACAGCTGAGTGGTTAATAAATGGCCATATAAATGAAGATATTTTTAATTATGATATTAAAAGATTTCAAAAATTTCATTCAGAAACAAATTTTATTAAAGAACGAATAACTGAAACGCTAGGTGATCTTTATGGTATGCATTGGCCATTTAAGCAACACAAAACATCTAGAAATATAAAAGTGCTACCATATCATCAGAATTTAAAAGAATTAGGCGCATGTTTTGGTGTTTCGGGAGGGTATGAAAGACCTATGTGGTTTGCTTTAGATGGGGCTCAAGCTGAATATGATTATAGTTATAATTTTCAAAACTGGTATCCAGCTGCAAAATTTGAAACTAAAAATACAACTGAAAATGTTGGTTTATTCGATTTAACACCATTTTCAAAATTTGAATTGAAAGCAAAAAACGCACATCAAGCACTACAAAAAATATGTACTGCAGATATAAAAAATGAAATAGGAAAATGTACATATACCCATATGCTTAATAAAGATGGAGGAATTGAAACCGATTTAACTGTGGTTTGTTTAGAAAAAGATTATTTTAGAATAGTAAGTTCTGCTGCAACAAGAGAAAGAGATAAATTTCATATAAAAAAATATTTATCAGACGATATAGAATTAAAGGATGTAACAGACGAATATTGTGTATTAGGTTTATTTGGTCCTAAAAGTAGGGATTTAATGTCAAATATAAGCAATGCTGATTTTTCAAATGAAAAATTTAAATTTGGAACAGCAAAAAATATAAAAATTGACGATATAGATATTTGGATTCAAAGGTTATCTTATGTAGGGGAAATAGGATTTGAGCTATATGTTAAAACAAATGACGCAAATAAAATTTATGAGTTATTATTAAAGAAAGGTAAAAATTATAATATTTCGAATTGTGGCATGCATTCATTGGATATTATGAGAATGGAAAGTGGTTTTTTACATTGGGGACATGATATTTCGCCAGAAGAAAATTTATATGAATCAGGACTGAGTTTTACAGCAAGTTATAAAAAAAAAATAAACTTTATAGGTAAAGAAGCATTATTAAAAATTAAAAATACAAAACAAAACAAAAGATTTGTAATGTTGTCACTAAAAAATAGCAAACCAGGCAATCCATTATTATTGCATGATGAGCCAATATATTTGGATGACAAAATTATAGGTCGGACAACATCAGGAAATTATTCGTTTAATTATAATAAAAATTTATCTTTTGGTTATATTAATTCAGAGTTAAATAATAAAGAATTATTAAATAAAAATTTATATATAGAAGTTGCTAAAGAAAAGTATTCAGCAATTCTAGAAATTAAACCATTAAAAGATAAAAAAGTTCGACTTAGTTAAATTTAGCTAGATTAAATATTTCAGTTGTCAAGCCTGCTAATCTTTGTACAGATTCTTTTTGTGCTTTTAATATTAATGGCATTTCTACAGACTTTAAATTATAGAGTTTTTTGTTATTAATAGAAATTAGTTTTCTATTCATCAGTACCTTTAATTTTCTAATAATTGTTGCCCTAGGTATTCCAGTCATATTAGAAATTGACATAGCATTAATTCCTCTTTTTTCATCAAGCTTAAGTAAAGTATTTAAATATTCATTTCTATTTTTAATAATTAGTTTTTCTTTTTTAATATATTTCTTCATTTCATAATTTTGGTTAGTCACTATTGTTCCAAATACATGAAAAGTTTCTAAATCTTTATGAATATTTTTCCAGCTTAAAAGATTTGGTATTAGCATTTGATACCATAATTTCCATGCATGAGAAAAATTTTTTAAAATACAGTTACTAAATTCTTCAGTGGTAATTTCTCTTGAAATAACTTTGTTTGCAAAGCTAATTTTTGAAACTCTATTTAAGAAAGATAAAATTATCTTTAAAATTTTTTCAGGTTTTTGAATATCAAAAGCATTTTTATTAATTAATAACTTTTTTTTATGTTTTGTAATTATTCCTATTTTTTCTAATTCCATAATTTTTCTTCTTGCAGTTTCTTTTGAAATATTTAATTTTTTTGAAATTTCTGTGACACTAAATTTTTGAATTTCAACTTTTTTTAATTCATAAAATTTTTCATAATTTATTGTGATAAAATTTTTTGAATAGAAATCAAAAGTTCTTGAGATCAAATAAATCAAAATTAAATATTTTTCATGGTCTTTAAAATTTTGATAAGACATTGACATCCATTCCATCATGAGTTCAAACCATGGAATTGATAGTTCATGAAAATTATTCTCATATAAATTTAAAATATCCTTTTCTTTTACAGAAGAAGAAATATGAGGAAATTTTTTATCTATCATTTCGCTTAATATTTCACACAAAACCCATTATGAACAGATAAAAATTGTATGATTCGTTTTTTCGTGGTTAAATAATATTTATATGAGTAATGAACAGCACATCAGTAGAAACGTAAAAAACATTACCGGAAAGATTTTAGAAGAAAAAAATCCTAAAGTTAACATAAACGATTTACTCTCAAAAATTAAGAATGAAAAAAATAAAGAAACTAAAGAAAATGTTATTTTTATAAGTTTAGTTTTTGGTGTAGTTGCTGTTACAGGAGTGATAGCATCACTTTAAAGTCTATTTATTTTGAAATTCATTTAACCATTCAATAAATTTTTTATCAGTAAAATTACCAGATCCTATTATTCTTGCTATTTCATCTTTATTCTCATTTAAAATTATAGTGGTTGGAACTCCTCTTAGATTAAATAATTTAACCAACTTATTATTAGTATCAAAATATATTGATAAATTTTTAATATTTAATTCTTTAAAAAATTTATCAGTTTTTTTTAAATTTTTTTTTTCTATATTAATCGGAAAAACTCGAATGTGATTCATTGCATGTAATTTGTCTAAAGATGGCATTTCGTCTATACAGGGCTTACACCAGGTCGCCCAAAAATTTAATATAAAAACTTTACTTTTTTCTTCTTTTAAATTTATTTCATTTCCTTCAAAATCAATAAAAGGTATTTCTTTATATGTTTTTGGATTTTTTAAAATCTGAATATTATCTAAAGGTGAATTTGTACTTGCAATTGCATATGTTGTTATTACTAAAAAAAATAAATAAAATTTTATGTTAATTTTTTTTATTATTTTCATTATAATAACAATACTAGTAATTAGTATATTCTTTAATTTCTTTAATTTTAGAACCAGTATGGTTGTTTATTTCTAATTTAATTTTTGCTCTAGTATCGTTTAAGAAATGAACATCTCGAGAAAGTTTAATAAAATTTTCACTAAAATCTGATTTTTTTTCGCACAATCTTTTTTGATCTTCAATAATCCAAAGTTTTGAGTTTATGTTTTTTAATGTTTTAAAAAGCTGGGTAAGTTTTTCGTCAGATTTAACTTTTTCTTTTAATTGTTTTTTTAATATATCGTATTCTTCATTAATAAATTTGAGTTTTTTTGAATCTTTGATCATTTCTCGTTTTATTTCTAAAATAGAAATTTTATCAAAAAGCTCACCTATTGAAACTTCTACTAGTATTTTATTCATAAATTTTTATAGTATGTTAAGTTGTTAAAAATATGTCAAATATTTTAATTATTAAACATGGTTCATTAGGAGATATAGCCCAAGCCAGTGGTGCAATTCAAGACATATCTGAAAATCATCATAGTGATCAAATATATTTATTAACTACAAAGCCATACTTTGATCTTTTTAAAAAAAACCCTAATTTAAATGATGTAATATTAGACAAAAGGTTGTCTAGATATAATCTAATTTATCTTTATTTTTTGATGAAAAAAATAAAGAAATTAAAAATTTCCAAAGTTTATGATTTACAAAACTCCTCTAGAACTAATTTTTATAAAAAAATATTATTTCCAAATTCAGATGCAAATGTTTGGTCTTCATCAGAAACAACATTGCCAAAAGATAAAACGAAAGACGAGTTTGATAAAAATTCTGTTTTGGAAAGATTCAGTCATCAGTTAAGAATTTCAGGGCTAAATATAAAAAACACAATGTCTCCTGATTTTTCATGGAGCTGTGAAGATATATCTAAAATAATATCAGAATATAAATTAGAAAAATATATTATTTTATTTCCGTTTTGTTCTTCACATCTTGCCCATAAGAAATGGCCTTACTTCAATCAATTAATTGAAAAAATAAAAAGCCAATATCATGATCAATACAAAATTGTAGTTGCCCCTGGCCCTGATGAAATTAGAGATGCAAATGAAATAAATGCTTTATGTATATTAGATAATGGAAAAGTATTAAATATTTCACAATTATCCTCATTAATAAAACATAGCTCTTTTGTTGTTGCCAATGATACTGGGCCAGCACATATGGCTGCACATTTAAATGCAAAAGGTTTAACCTTATTTGGGTCACATACAACTGCTTACAAGGTTAGTATTGAAAGAGAAAATTTTAAAGCAATACAAGTTACGGATTTGAATAAATTATCTGCTGAGAAAGTTTTTGAAAAATTAAATACTTCTTTAGTTTAAATTTCTTTGTTTTTTTAAGAAATAATTTTCAAATATTTCATAATTACTTTATTCCAGTTAAAATCTAGAGAGTATTCTTTAGCTTTATTACCAAATTTTAAATATAAATTATTTTTTAACATCAAATCTAAACTAGAATATATTTCATCCAAGTTGTTACCATCGCAAATTATTCCAGTTTCATTGTGTTTGATTGCATCTGAGGCACCCCCATCTTTTCCACCAATAGAAGGAATGCCATATTGAGCTGCTTCTATATAAGCTATACCAAATCCTTCAACAGAAGTTTTGTGAACTATTGAAGGCATTACAAATACATTAGATTTTGCAACTAATGCATTTTTAAAATCTTGTGAAATATTTTTTAAAAATATTAATTGGTCACTTAATTTAAGTTCTTTAGACAAATTTTTGATATTATTTTCTTCTTCTCCGTATCCAATACAAGTATAAACAATATTGGGATAAATTTGTTTAAGGTTTCTCAATGCCATAATTACCTTTTCATGATTTTTTCTTTTGTCAAATCTTGACACTGTAATTAATCTTGGATTTTTATTTTTTAATAAACTTTCGGCTTCTTTAATTGATGATTTATCCAAGTCTTTCGCAGGAAAAACACCTGGGTTAATAACAATTATTTTACTTTCATCTATTCCAATTTTAACTGCTAGGTTTTTTGTATACTCAGAATTAGCAACTACTTGATCAATATTGTGGAATACTTTCAAAATTCTTTTATTAGCGAATGATCCTTTTTTGTGATTAATCTCTTTTGAATGAATTAAACAAATTTTTTTTTTATCTGTTTTTATTAGTTCTAAACTTTTCCAATGGTCTGCAATAATAGAATTAATATTTTTATTTTTTTTTATAAACTCGTTAACTAAGTTAGCTTTTCTGTGTTTTCTAAAAAGTTTTATTCCTCCAATTCTATCAATTGAAAAAGATACATTTTGATCATGTTCATTATATTTTTCATGATAGTCAGCGAAGACTTTAACCAAATTATATTTTGCTAGAGAACAGGCTAATCCCCACATCAGGTTTTGCATCCCACCAACTTCTGGAGGAAAAGATCTAGTAACAATTATGTTCATTAATTATTTAACCACTTGATATTACACCCCATACTTGGAATTTGATTTTTTGGACCTTTTCCAGTTTCAGAAATTTGTTTCATTGCCTTATATAAATCGCTGTCACCAGTTTTTAAAGGTTTCAATTCCTTTAACTCTCTAATTCTTCCTCTGTATTGTAATTCTAAATTTTTGTTATAGCCAAAAAAATCTGGTGTACAAACAGCATCAAATTTCTTGGCAATTTCTTGTTTTTCGTCAATTAAATATGGAAATTTAAATTTGTTTTCTTTTGAAAATTTAATCATATTTTCAAAAGAGTCTTCCGGATAATTTTTTACATCATTTGAACAAATCGCTACAGATTTTATTCCTAAATTGTCTAATTTATTTGAGTCCTCAACTATATCTTCAATTACTGCTTTTACATATGGGCAGTGATTACAAATAAACATTATTATAGTTCCATTTTTACCTGTAATATCACTAAGTGAAATAATTTTATTATCAGTAGATTTTAATTGAAAATTTTCTGCTTTTTTCCCGAAATCACATATTGGAGTTTTTGTAAGCGACATGATAAGTATTATATAAGATATGTTTTACGATTTGGAAAACAAAAAACCTGAAAATTTTGGCGAAAATTGGGTAGCGCCAAATGCTACTATTATTGGAGACGTTACATTAGAGAAAAATACAAGTGTTTGGTTTAATGCAACACTAAGAGGAGATATTGAAAATATTTATGTTGGAGAAGGTTCAAATATTCAAGATGGAAGTGTATTACATACAGACCCAGGGTATCCATTAAAGATTGGAAAAAATGTAACTATTGGTCATATGGTTATGCTTCATGGCTGTGTTATAGGAGATAATAGCTTGATTGGAATAGGGGCTGTCATTTTAAACAATGCTAGAATTGGAAATAATTGTGTTATAGGTGCAAAATCATTAATAACTGAAAACAAAGTAATTCCAGACAATTCTCTAGTAGTTGGTTCGCCAGGAAGAGTTATTAGAAAAATTACTGAAGAAGAAGCTCAAGCCATTAAAGAAAATGCAATAAGATATCAAGAGAATTGGAAAAAATATTTAAAATCAATAAAATAAAAAAAATTTTATGTTTAAAATTGTTCCAGGTAAAAAGGATATAGGAGCCGAAATTTTTTGCAACATAAAAAAAATAAATAAAAATGATTTAAAGAAAATCAAATTTGCTCTTCAAAAATATGGAATGATATATTTTAGAAAACAAAATTTAAATTCTAAAACATATATTCAGTTTGCTAAAAACTTTGGTCAACTTGCTAATTATCCTAGATTAAGAGGATTAAATAAAAAATATCCAAAAATTACAGTCGTACAAAGAAAACTATCTGATAAAGGACCAAGTTTTGGTGAACAATTTCATACTGATTCTATTTATACAAAAAAACCTCCAAAATTTACTATGTTATTATCAAAATTAGTTCCAAAAAAAGGTAAGGCTAATACTGATTTTTGTTCTCAGTATTTAGCCTATAAAGCTCTTCCCAAATCTATTAAAAATAAATTACAAAAATATAAGGGCAATTACTCTTCCGAAGGCCCTATTTCAATTACAACAAAAGAAAGAGTTAAAGAAAAAGGAAAAATAAATAAAGAATTAAAATCTAAACATAATATTATTAGAAAAATTTATTCAAGATATACAATTTATTGTAGCCCAGGTCACTTTGTTGGATTTAATGCTAATCTAATTAGAAAAAAAAAATTAGAAAAATATTTATTTAATCATCAAGTAAAAAAAATTTTTCAATATTCTTTGGAATGGGAAAAAAATCAGCTTGCAATTTGGGATAATAGATCAATGTTGCATCAAGCTACTCCATTTAAGGGAAATAGAATAATGCACAGAATTACAATTAAATAAAACCAATAAAAATACTTTAAGGAATCAACCAATGGTTTTTATTGGTATCTAATTCAAATCTGGCTCTTCTATGACCTTTAGCAGCTAAGTAAAGCCATTCGATAGTTTTTATTTTACACTGAATAACGGTAAAATTTTTATAACCTTCTTCACTTTGTTCTGTTGTGAATTCAAAATTATCTAATTCAGGCTTTAATCCAGATGTAGGCGTAGCAGACTCTGTTCCCGGTCCGCTATCAACCAAATAACATTTTCTACTTATATGTTGTGTTTTAGACCAAGACTCTTTTGTAATTTCATTATTATGATTAATTGTGCATTCAACTTTTAATCTAACCTGAATTTTTTCTTCTTTATCATAAAAAAGCATTGCTGCTTTTGGATTTTTTTTTAATTTTTCAATTTTGTCAGATCTAATATCGCTATGAAATTGAATTAAATTATTTTGTTGATTTGATTTTCTAAGTACTACAATCCTGCCGTCAAAATCAGTTTGACTACCACAAATAAATATTGGAATTCTGAATTGTGAATTTCGGTTAGTCACAGCATTGTTTAGCATAGACCAAATCTTTTTCTTTATTTCGTTAAAATCTTCGTAGTATGCTGGTTGCATACGTTATTACTTTCTGAATCTCCTAATTAAACTAGAAGTATCCCATCTGTTGCCACCCATTTCTTGAACTTCTGCATAATATTTATCTATCACTTCTGTAATTGGTAAAGGTGAATTATTTTTTTGAGCTTCTTCAATAGCAATTTTTAAATCTTTTCTCATCCAATCTACTGCAAACCCAAATTCAAATTTATCGTCTATCATAGTTTTATATCTATTTTCCATTTGCCATGATTGAGCGGCACCTTTAGAAATAACTTCAATAACATCTTCCATATTTAATCCTGCTTTTAATCCAAAGTTGATACCCTCTGATAGTGCTTGAACAAGGCCTCCAATACAAATTTGATTAACCATTTTTGCTAATTGTCCATTACCAGCTTTGCCAAGTAATTTCATTTTTTTACTATAACAATTAATAATATTTTTTGCTTTATCGTAATCTTCTTGATCACCTCCTATCATTACAGTTAATGCTCCGTTTTCAGCACCAGCCTGACCACCAGAAACTGGAGCATCCAAAAAACCCCAACCATGAGCTTTTGAAGACTTATATAATTTTCTTGCAATTTCAGCAGATGCAGTAGTGTTATCAATATGTACTGCACCTTTTTTTATAGTGTTATAAATTCCATTTTTTCCAATAGCTACTTCTGATAGATCATTATCATTTCCAACACATGTGAAAACAAAATCAGCTCCTTCTGCTGCTTTTGCAGGCGTTTCCGCTTTTGTACCTTTATATTCTTTTAACCATTTTTCTGCTTTTGAAGATGTACGATTATAAACAGTTACATTGTGCCCAGCTTTTGATATATAACCAGCCATCGGATAACCCATGACACCAAGTCCAATAAAAGCAACATTACAAGTCATAATTTATTATGTTTAAAAATTTGAGTTTAAAAGTAATTTTATTTGGATTTATATTTACATTTTTTTCTAGTTTTGGACAGAGTTATTTTATTGGAATATTCAATGCTAGTATACGAACAGACTTATCTATTACACATGGACAATTTGGCTCAATTTATGCTTCAGCAACATTGCTAAGTAGCTTAATATTAATTTGGATTGGAAAAAAAATAGATGACATGCATGTTTTCAATTACTCTATATTAGTAATTATTTTACTTTCTTTTGCTTGTTATTTTTTTTCAACAATTAAAATAATTCCAATATTATTTTTTGGGATTTTTTTATTAAGGTTAAGTGGACAAGGTTTAATGTCGCATACAGCCACCACTACTGTTTCTAGGTATTTTGAAAAAACTAGAGGCAAAGCACTGAGCATAACTTGGTTGGGATTGTCGGCAGCAGAATTTATTTTACCAGTTTTAATGGTTTTTTTGTTAACTTTAACTAGCTGGCGTAATATTTGGATTTTTATTTCGATATGTGTCTTAATTATATTACCAATAATTTCTTTTATATTAGTTAAAAAAGTTAAACTTAATTCTCGAGAAAATTCCAGAAGTTATAAACAAAAAATAAATACTAAAATTAAACAATGGAAAAGAACAGAAGTAATAAAAGATTATAGATTTTATATAATATCATTAAACATGTTGTCTATGCCATCTATTGTTACTGGTGTGTTTGTATATCAATCATTTATTATTTCTCAAAAAAACTGGGGACCATTTGTTTTGGCCCAATCATTTATGGTGTACGCTATATTGTCAGTATTAACCTTATCACTATCTGGTTTTTTAATAGACAAATTTACAAGTAGAAAATTACTTATATATATGAATATTCCATTGTTTATTTCTACAATAATTTTATTTACCTTTGATAATCCAATTTCTTCTTTTATTTTTCTAGGTTTAATTGGAATTACAAATGGTTTTGCTAATGTATTAGGATCATCTACTTGGGCTGAGATTTATGGTGTAAAACATATAGGAGCTATAAAAGCTTTAACTACTGGGATGATGGTATTTGCCACTGCAGCAGGAACAGCTATTTTTGGAATTTTAATAGACTCTGGATATACAATTAATTCAATAGCTGAATTTAGTGCACTTTACATAGCTATTGTAGTGGTATTACTCTTTTTTGTTAGAAAAAAAATTGAACCTACATATGCTTAAATACTGCTTGATTTTTTGACAAGCTCAATATAAATAACCGGCATGGCAAGAGTAACAGTAGAAGATTGTATTGATAAAGTTGATAGTCCTTATGAGTTAGTTTTATTAGCTAAAGAAAGAGCTACCCAGTTAAATTCTGGAATAGAACCAACAGTTGATAGAGACAATGATAAAAATACAGTAATTGCTTTAAGAGAGATTGCAAATGAAAATATTAAAGTTCCAGATTTAGAAGAGAGTGCGGTTTATAAACTACGAAAGCATGTTGAACAAATAGAAGAAATTTCAGAAGAGGACGAAGAAGTTGGTGATGATTTTGAGAGCATGTATAAAGGCGAAATATCTAAAAGTGGTACTCCGATTTTACCATCTAAAAGAGCAAGAAAAATTCCTGAAAAAATTCAAATTTCTAAAGAGGATTTAGAGGAATTGACACCAAAAGCTGAAGTCACAGAAGAATCGGGATCAGATACTATACCCGAAGATAAAGTGGAGATAGAAACTCCAGAAGTTGTTACTGAAGATACGGACACTACAAATAATTAAAAAAATAATATAAAGTTAAATCATGAATAGGAAAGTTTCAGTTGCTCCTATGATGGATTGTACAGATCGTCATGAGAGGTATTTTTTAAGATTGATTAGCAAGAATGTTTTACTTTATACAGAAATGATAGTTTCTGAAGCTATTAGCAGAGGAGACAAAAAAAAACTTTTATCATTCAATATTAATGAAAAACCAATAGCATTACAAATAGGAGGTTCATCCCCACAGCTTTTGTCTGAAGCAGCTAAGTCAGGAGAAGAATTTGGCTATGATGAGATTAATTTAAATTTAGGGTGTCCTAGTAAAAAAGTAGAAAAGAATAAATTTGGAGCGTGTTTGATGAAAGAACCAAATTTGGTTGCAGACTGTTTAAGCAAGATGCAATCGACATGTAAATTACCAATCACAATCAAAACAAGAATTGGATATGATGATGTAGAAGATTATGAAAATTTATTTAAATTTATAGAAACTTTAAAAAACACTGGTATTAAAACTTTCATAATACATGCTAGAAAAGCTGTTCTTGGTAAATTTACTCCAAAACAAAATTTAAATATTCCTCCTTTGAAATATGATTTTGTTTATAAATTAAAAAAAGATTTTTCTGATCAAGAAATAATTATAAACGGAGGAATAACATCTACTCAACAAATTAAAGAACATTTAAAAAAAGTTGATGGAGTTATGATTGGTAGATCAATTTATCAATCACCTTATATGCTTGCTGATATAGAAAAAGAGATTTTTCAAAATAATAAAATTTCTTCTAGACAAGAAGTTGTTGAAAGATTATTGCCATATATAAAAGAAGAAACAAAAAAAGGAACAAGATTAAATCAAATTATGAGACATACATTAGGATTATTTCATGGACAAACAGGTTCTAGCTTTTGGAAAAGATATTTGAGCGAAAATATGTGTGTAAGAAATGCTGATATACAAAAAATTGATCATATAATGGATAAAGTAAAACTAGCACCTCAGGCGCATTCAGCGAGTCAAATTGATTAGTACAATTTTATCAAACGAATACTCATTTTTTATTTTATTAATGGTACTTACGGCATTTCCCGTAGGTTTTTTTGCTGGTTTTTTTGGAATAGGTGGAGGTTTAATTATAGTTCCATTTTTATTTTTTATATTTGAAACATTAAATCTCGACAAGTCTTATATTATGCATTTAGCTGTTGGGACTTCATTTTCAATAATTATACCAACATCTTTAGTTTCAGTAT
>MDSW01025115.1_pt1 | contig 14230 bp, 14 predicted proteins | sample 811171 | NCBI WGS metagenome assembly MDSW01 (sample SAMN05326641, study PRJNA326480) | marine metagenome | isolation source: seawater | place: Atlantic Ocean: North West | collected 2012 | reverse complement strand
TTAGATTCAAAATACAGTTTTTATCAAAAAGCTCTTGATCAATATACCTATAATGGACATACTTGGGCTGTTCCACTTTGGAACATGGCTATTTCAATATGGTACAGAAAAAGTGTTTTTGAAGAAGCTGGAATATCTGCTCCTAAAACATGGTCTGAATTAAAATCAGCTGCAAAGGCTTTAACTAAAGATGGTGTTTATGGAATTGGATTACCTGGAAATAAACAACTTTATACTGATCAAACAATTTATAGTTTCATGGTTAATTCAGGAGCATCTGAAATATATAATTCAGATGGAACTCTTAGATTTGATAATTCTGGAACCGTTAGTGCATATGAAATTTATAAAGATTTGTATCAATATTCTGCACCTGATGCTGCAAACTGGACTTGGGGTGAAGCTGAGGCCTGTTTTGCAAGTAAAGCTTGCGCAATGATACTTCAGTTTACAGTTATTTCTACCTATGAAGGTCAAGCTGGTGGTGATGCAAGTGATCTTGGAGTAATACAAATTCCATATGCTGATGGTATGGCTAATTCTGCTGGAACAGTATCTTATGTTAATTCGGCAATGATTATGACTAAAGATAATGAAAAAATGGAAGCATCAAAAAAATTCTTGAGTTTTTTAATGGAACCAGGAAATTATGGACGCTTCATCAATATGGAACCTGGTTTATTTTTGCCAATTACTGAAGCTGGAAGTAAAGACTCAACTTTTTGGGATGATCCTGTAGCTGTGAAATATAAATCACAAATTGAAACTATGTTAGATAACTCTACTAGAGGAAGTTTGTTTGGATTTACAAATGGAAATACATTTACAAGTATTTCTTCAATCTCAGCGCAAAATTTACTATCTCAAACTTTACAGCTAGCCATTATTGATGGAAAAGATGCAGCATCAGCTGTTTCCGAAGGTCAATCAATTATGATGGAAGCTATTGAGTAAATATTCTTTTAAAAGCACCTTAATAACTTAAGGTGCTTTTTTTTTATGATCAAAATAAAAAATGAAGGGTGGTTTTTTGTCTTACCACTTTTGTTGTGGTTGTTTCTTTCCATTGTTTTTCCATTGTATATTGCTATTGATCTAAGCTTTTACAATGTAAAAATTATAGGAACAGAAGGTAAATTTTATGGATTAAAAAATTACTATAAAATTATTAATTCTTCTAAATTTTGGTATGCTTTAAACAATAGTTTATTATGGGTACTAGGAAATGCATTAGCCCAAACTTTTTTTGCATTTTTAATTGCTCTTACACTTAACAAGACTTTTAAGTTTCAAAAAATAGCAACTAATTGGATTATATTGTCATTTATTATCCCAACTGTAGTGATAGTTGTAATTTGGAAATTAATGTTGAGCAGTAGTAGTGGCATTGTTAGTTCAACATTAGTTAACTTAAATATAATAGACAAACCAATTGGTTTTTTTAGTAATCCAAATATAGCCTTCATATCTCTAATATTAATTAATTCATGGAGATGGAGTCCTTTTCTTGCCCTTATCATTTTATCGGGTTTAAAAAGTATTAATAAAGAAATATATGATGCATCAAAAATTGATGGAACCAATTTTTTTAATGAGTTTTGGTACATTACTTTTCCCAATCTAAAACATGTTCTATTTGTTTTAGGATTAGTAGGAACACTACTTTCTTTTAATGTGTTTGATATTATTTGGTTGATTACTAAAGGTGGACCCTCAAATGCAACTACTACTTTACCTTTGTTGATTTACGAAACAGCTTTCACTAAATTTAGATTAAGCCAAGCAGCGTCATTATCTGTCATTACTAGTATAATCCTTTTAACTTATTCAGTAATTTTCATTAAATTTATGTCAGAGAAAAATAATGATGAATAGTTCTAATACTTCTAGAATATTATTTTATTTTTCTATTATAATCATATGTATAATATTCTTTTTTCCTTTTTTTTGGATAATTTCTTCATCCATCAAATCTCCTGAAGAGATAATTTCAAAAATTCCAACTTATTTTCCTAATTCTTTTACATTAGAACATTATCATAAATTAATAATATCATCTGATTTCATAAAATATTTAATTAATAGTCTTATTGTTTCATTTTGTTCTATGTTTATATCAGTTACCCTTTCTTTGTTAGCAGCATATGGATTACATAAATTAAAATTTTATGGAAACCAATTAGTCGAACAAAGTTTGCTCGTTACATACGCCTTTCCAGGAGTAATATTATTAATTCCTATGTATTTAATGTTAAGTAAAATAGGTTTACTAAACAGTTACTTTTCTCTGATTATCATTAATGTTACATTTGCTTCTCCATTTGCAGTATGGATGCTAAAAGCATTTTTTAAAATGATACCAGTAGAAGTGGAAGAAGCAGCATATATTGATGGTGCTTCAAGATTGAGAATTCTTTTTTCTATCATTATTCCTTTAGCAGCACCAGGTATTGCTAGTATAGCAATATTTTGTTTTGTAATTTCTTGGACTGAGTATATGTTTGCTTCAGTATTAATTAGTGGAGATGATGTAAGAACTTTGCCTGTAGGATTAGCTGCAATAGTAGGACAATATCAAATAGATTGGGGTTTTTTATTAGCTGGAGCCACCATGGCAAGTCTTCCGGTAATAATTTTATTCGTTTTTGTTGGCAAATATTTTGTAAGCGGTTTAACAGAAGGTGCAATAAAATAATAGGAGTTTTTTTTGAAAAATATTATAGGAAATATAATTAATCACGACTCGTCTTTTATAGGAGAGATTAGTTTTGAAGATAATATAAAAAAAATTAAAAAATTAGAATCTTCTAATGTCAGTGATTATATAATACCTGGATTTATTGACCTTCATTGTCATGGAGGTAATGGCTTTGATACAATGGAAGGCAAAGACTCTATTGAAAAAATGGCTTTATATCATTTGAATTATGGAACAACCTCACTTTTAGCAACTACTTGGACATCTACATTTGAACATACCTATGAAGCACTAAATGACTTTAATGATTTAATTCATTCAAAAAGCAATTTGATAGGTGTCCATCTTGAAGGTCCGTTTATCAATCCAAATAAACTTGGTGCACAACCCCCATTAACACAACAACCTTCAAAAGAATTTATAAATAAATTATTATCAAAAACAAAAATTAAAGTAATTACTTTAGCTCCAGAAATTGACGGTATGAATGATTTTATTCTATATTTAAATGAAAATAAGATAAAAATTCAGTTTGGCCATTCTTTAGCAGATTACAAATGTTGTAATAAATATATGAAAAATTATAATATCGGATTTACGCATTTATACAATGCTATGTCAGGAAACGATCATAGAAATCCTGGGGTTTTGTCTGCGGCATTACTTGATGGTAAATATGCGGAAATTATTTGTGATTTAAATCATGTTAGCGCGCAATCAATAAAAATTGCAAGTAAATCTATACCATATTTATACGCTATTACTGACTCAATTGGAGCAGCAGGATTAAAAGATGGTAACCATAAGTTTGCCGGAGCACAAATAACAAAAAAAGGTAAAAAAATAACTTTGCTTAATTCCTCTACTTTAGCTGGAAGCGTAATAGACATGTATAATACTTTTATAAATTTAATAAATATTAAATTTTCAATTCAAGAAGCTGTAGCGATGACAAGTTTTAACGCTTCTAAGTATTTAGAATTGAATGATGTAGGGAAAATAGAAGAAGGATATAAAGCAAATTTCCTAATTTTAGACAAAAATTTTAAAATTAAAAATATTTATTTAAATGGAACAAAAATTAAAAGATAAATCATTAGTATACGGAGAGTCTTTAAGTATTCCCAGTTGTTTAAGTAATTTTGCTGATAATGATTTTAATGATTACAGTTATATCTCTAAATTAATTACAGCTAAAAAAATAAAATATATAGTTACAGTTGCAAGAGGTTCTTCAGATTGTGCTGCACTTTTTGGATCTTATATTTTTGCTAAATATTTAGGTTTGCCAACTTATAGTATGCCACCATCTATAATTACTTTAGAAAATTCTAAATTCAATTTTTCTGAAGCATTGGTTATCATTATTTCTCAATCAGGATTAAGTAAAGATTTAATTGTTTGTGAAGAAAATAGTAGAAAAATGGGGGCCACAACTTTAGTAATATCAAATAATGAAAATAGTCCTCTGATCAAGAATTCCCATTCTTTTTTTAATTTGAATGTAGGAGAAGAAAAAAGTGTGGCAGCGACAAAAACTTTTGTCATCACTTTATTGGTTTTATTAAAGATGACTTTGTTAAATATAAGCTCAAAAACGTTATCAAATATAAAAAAATTAAGCGAAGATATAAATTTAGATGCAAATAATCAATGGAATTCAAATTCAGTAGATATTTCAGTTAATACTGGCTTTATTTTAGGAAGAGGAGTAGGCTTTGCTTTATCAAATGAAATTTCATTAAAATTTAAAGAATTATGCCAAGAGCAAATTGAACCTTTTAGTAGTGCTGAAGTAATGCATGGTCCAAAAAGTTTACTTGAAAATTCATTTAAGCTTTTTACACTTTCAATAAATGATAATAGTGGTCGCACAGTAATTAAAGATAGTGCAGAATTAACCAAATACACGAATATGCTATATGAAATTTCATATAATAAACAATCAACTTTTGGATATACACCTTTCGAATTTTGTGAATTTGATCCAATAATTATTATGACGAAATTTTATCCATGGATTATCAAATATTCCTTAAAAAAAGGCTTAGATCCAGACAATCCTAGATATTTGACTAAGGTAACTAAAACATATTAGTTTAGTTATAAAAGCATTTACTTTTATCAAAATAATTAATAGAATTAATAAAAATTATGGCTTTATACGAATGTAAAAAATGTGGCATGTCTGTAAATACTACTTGTGGAAAATGTGGAGAAGCACTAGTTGATGATCATTTGCACATAGATGATGGAACAACTGTTCAAATATCTGTTTGTCCCAATGAACATGGTAAAATAAAATCACCATCATGCTGTGGCGATGAAATGACTTGCTCAACTAGTTAAATAAAAATTCAGAAATTTTTTTGTTAACAACATCTGCTTTTTCTATAGTAGCCCCATGTTTTGCATGATTAATAATATAAAGTTCACTATTTTTTATTTTTTTATTTATCCCTTCACTCATCCAAGGTGTAGAACCAATTTCGTTTTTGCCAGTCATTATTAATGTTGGCATATTGAAATTGCTGAAAGCTATTGGATATTTATCAGATTCCACAAAAACCTTATAAGCAGGCAAAAAATTTTCATTTTTTTTACTTTCAAGTAATTCGTAAAAAAAATTATATACAAATTTATTTTTATTCAAGTAATCTCTGCTAAACCATCTTGAAATTGAATCTTGAGTTATACTTTTCCCATTAACAGCATCATTGTATCGTTTTGTTACTAAGTCAATTTGTTCTTTATTTCTATTGTATACACTGGCGATTAAAACTAATTTATTTATATTTGTGTAAAATTTCTGTGCAAAATGTTGGGCAATTAAAGCTCCAATTGAAAAACCAACTATATTTACTTTCAATATGTTTAAATATTTAATCAAATCAATCAGTTGATTAGAAAATAAATCAAAATTTAATTTTTTAAAACCACATTTTGATTTTCCATGATTTAATATATCATAATAAACAGTTGATTTATTGTTAAAGTATTTTTTTTGAGGATACCACATAGTATTATCTAGTCCAACACCATGTATAAATATTGTAGCTATATCTTTTGAAATAAAATTATAATTAAAATATGTATTATTTGAGTCATAATCGTCAAAAAAATAATCCATTATTTAATTTTATTTTTAAAAGAGTCTTTTCTAAAACTATATAAAGAGTTTGGATCCATTTCTATATTTATAACTGCTGGCTTATTACAATTCATAGCATCTTTGATAGTTTTTTTTAAATTAGATAATTTATTAATATGATACCCCTTTGCGCCATACAATTCAGCAATTTTATGAAAGGGTGGACTTTTTATATCTACACCAATATATCTCTTGTTAAAATAATCTCTTTGATAAGCTTTTTCTGCACCCCAAGAATTATTATTCAAAACCAATGTAATTGTATTGATTCTATGATGAACAGCTGTTGATAATTCTGAAATAGTCATTCCAAAACCTCCGTCCCCCATTAAGCTGAATACATGTGTATTAGGTTTAGCAATTTTTACTCCTAATCCACATGCAAATGAAAATCCTACTAATCCAAAATCTAATGGAGTAAAAAAAGATCTCGGTTCAGTAAAGTTTAGCATATCAGTTGCTTGTAAACATAGAGTACCAGCATCAAGCGTAATAGCTGAGTTAATTGGTAAAATTTCTCTTAAAGTTTTGAATAAACCGGAAGGTTTTATTGGTACAGATTTAATATCAGCATATATGTCTCTATCTAGATAATATTTTTTTTTTTGATTTAGGAAAGTTTCAACCCAAGTTTTGGTATCAGGTAGTTTATCATATTTTTTACTTATTATATTTAATTTAGACATGAAAAACTTAACTTCGGAATTAATACCCATAGTAATTGGAAAATATCTTCCTATAGAAAATAAATCAGCTTCAATTTGAATAATTTTTGATGTTTTGCTAATATTTTCGTTGGAATAAAATGTAGAATTAAAACCAAGTCTTGTTCCTAAAGCAAAAATCAAATCACTATTTTTAACTAAATTTGAAGCTACTGGGTTGCCTCTAGGCCCCATCTGACCAGCATAAAGTTTCTCATTAAAAGGAATTGCATCAGCGTGACCTGCTGAAGAAACAATAGGTATTTGAAAATTTTTTGCAAATTTTACAACTTCTGCATGGATTTGTGCATTTTTAACACCTCCACCTGCAATTATTACTGGTTTTTTAGAAGAAGCCAATAATTGAAGTATTTTTATTAAATCACCATCTTTGATTTTTTTATTTTTTTTTGGTTTATATGTAGTGAAATCTAGGAAATTGGTTTTACTGGATAATATGTTTCTCGGTAAATTTACATGAACTGGTCCTTGACGCAATGATAAAGATAAATCAAAAACCTTTCTAAAAATTGCTGGAATTGATTTTATTTTTTTTACTGAAAATGTTTTTTTAGTAATTGGTTCAAATAATAATTGTTGATCAACTTCTTGAAAAGCATCTTTTCCAGAATGTTCTGAACTGATTGCTCCAGCAATTGATATTAATGGCGAAAAAGCAGCTTTTGCTTGTGCAACACCAGTGACTAAATTTGTAGCACCAGGACCGTTTTGACCTGCAATTATTATTCCAGTTTTACCTGAAGCTCTAGCATAACCATCAGCCATATGAGTTCCAGTTCTTTCGTCTCTCACATCAATTAATTTAATATTACTTGAATGCAAAGCATCAAATATTTCCATTGCAGCCGAACCTATTAGTCCAAAAACATATTTTACATTTTCTCTTTTTAAGCATTTCACCACAGCTTCACCACCAGATATAAACTGGTGATTTTTTTTTGATTTCATTATGAAGCCTGTTTTATTGCAGTATTTTCATTAGATTTGAAATGCGGCATCACTTTTTCAGTGAACATTTTTATACTTTTCATACAATGTTCGTGCTTCACACCCGGAAAATTTGACCATACTTGAAGATTCTGTAAATTTAATTCTTTTTTTAACTCTTCTATTTTATGAATTACATAATCAACAGTTCCAAAAAGCATATTACGTTCATGCAAAAAATCATAAGTAAGAAGATCAAGTTTATTTTGAGTTTTAGGTAATTCTTCTCCAGGGTTCATATGAGTTCCCAAACCTCTCCAATGACAAACCCATCTCATATAATTTACCATTTGTTCACCCGCTTTTTCTTTTGCTTCTTCCATACTATCTGCAATAAACATATCTCTTACAAGACATATTCCTTCTCCCATTTCAACATTTCTATTTTCAGCATCTGATTTGGCATTTTTGTATATTTCAAAACGTTTTTTTAGAGATTGAACTGTAGGTATCCACATTATTGTATTAATATTATTTTTTGCTGCCCATTCTATTGAGGAAGGACTGTCTACTACTTGCCAAAGTGGAGGATGTGGTTTTTGAACTGGTCTTGGCACTATTGATATTTTTTCTAAGATATTAGTTTTTATATCCATAAATTCTTCACTTGGAGGACTCATATCATGTTGCCACTCAAAGTTTTTTGCTGGATAATTATAAAATTCACCCTCATGTTTAAAAAATTTCTGAGTCCAAGCTTTTTTTAATATTGATAAAGTTTCTTCAAATAATCTATAGTTTCTTGCTTGATCTTTCATATCAGCATCTGGATTCATATTTAAAGCTTCTCTTCCATAAATTCCTCTTCCTATACCAGCTTCTACACGACCATTTGAGAGGTTATCTAATAAAGCTATATCTTCAGCAACACGTATTGGGTTCCAAAACGTTATTATTGTTGCAGCTTGTCCAATTCTTATATTTTTTGTTCTTGCAGCAATGTCAGCACTCAACATTAGAGGATTTGGACAAATTTCCATTCCTTCATGACTAAAATGATGTTCAGTGAACCAAATAGAATCCCAATCATTTGAATCACAATAATCTGCGATTTCCCTAACTTCTGATAGAATTTTATTATAATCTTTACTGTCCCAATTTGTAGAATTACAGAAATAACCGATTTTCATTTAAACCTCTCAATTAATTTAAACGCGACCGATCCCGCTTCCGTCATTTAACGATGAGTTATGTATCGCAAGTTGAGTCTAAAATATTGTATATAATAAATCAAATGAAACATCATTAAAGTTTAAAAATTAACTGTAATTATTATGAAATTTCAATAAAAAGGACAATTAGATGATCGATAATATTATATTTGACTTTGATGGCGTTATTGTTGATAGCGAAATAATAGCAGGAAAGGCAATTTGCAAATATTTAAATGAAAGAGGGATTAATTTTGCCGAAGAAGATTTGTATCAATTATCAGGTTACAAAACTACTGAAATTATCTCTACATTGTGTTCTAGATTTGAAATAAAGGATAAAGACACCTTTTATTCTGAAATAATAGAATTGTCTAATGTCATTTATTATAATGACTTAAAACCAGTAGAGGGTGTTCATAATTTTGTTAAGAATATAAAATGTAAAAAACTAATCGGTTCTAATAATGTTAAACCACGAATTATTGAAGGACTAAAAACAGTACAATTAGAAGATTTTTTTTTAGAAAGTTTGATATTTGCCTTTGATACGGTTGGTATTGCTAAACCAAAACCAGACATTTATTTGATGGCTATTAAAAAAGCTAATTTAGAAAAAAATAATACTTTAATAATAGAAGACAGTGTAATTGGAACCATGGCTGGTGTGGCAGCAGGTATAAAAGTTATTGGATTAACAGCTGGTGGACACTGTCATCCTGATCGATCAAAACAAGAATTATATGATGCTGGTGCTTTTACAGTTGCAAATGATTATAAAGAACTGTTAAATATAATTGAGAAATTATAATGAATGGTCCAGACTTATCAGGCAATCCCCTAAAGCTATCAGTAGGCTTGCTAGTAGCTTCATATATTATAGGTGAATTTATTTTTCCTAAATATCCTCTTTTATATATTTTTAACTTAGTTGGTGTTATTGGAATGATTTTTAGCATAAGTTTGTTTATTGCTGGTTTTAGTATTTTTCAAAGATATGAAGAAAATCCAGCTCCATCCTCAGGCTCAAATAGATTAATTAAAACGGGAGTTTTTGCTTATACACGTAACCCTATATATTTATCATTTGTTTTATTTTTTTTGAGTATGTTTTTAATTTTTGAAAATGTAATGTATTGCTTATCAGCTTTGGGTGTTTCAATCTGGCTACATCATTGGATCATTAGAGCTGAAGAAGAATATTTAGACTCGCATTTTGGAGATGAATATAATCGTTATAAAAATTCAGTTAGTCGTTGGATATTTTTTTAGTTTATAATTTTACTAAATTTTATGAAGTTTCTTTTTGATTTAGGTGGTGTTTTTTTAGATTGGCATCCACAATATTTCTATAGAAATATATTTAAAGATAAAAAAGAATTAAATTTTTTTCTTACTAATGTTTGTAATGATGCATGGAATTTACGCCAAGATGCAGGAAGATCTATTGAAAATGCCGAAAAAGATTTAATTTCTAAATTTCCAAACTATTCAAAAGAAATAAAACTGTATTATCCAAGTCATAGAAAAATGATTAAAAGAGTTTTTGAATCTTCTCTTAATTTGTTAAGTAATTTAAAAAGTAAAAAATACAAATGTTATGTATTATCAAACTTTTCAGCAGAAACATTTGAAGGAATGATGGAAGAATATAAATTTTTAAAAAAATTTAATGGAATAATAATTTCAGGAGAAGAAAAAATAGTAAAGCCTGATAAGAAAATATTTGAGCTAGCTATACAAAGGTTTAATTTAATACCTCAACAGACTATTTTTATAGATGATAGATTAGAAAATATTAATTCAGCAAAAAATATAGGATTCAAAACTGTACATCTTAAAAATCCACTAAACATAATTAAGCAAGTAAATGTATTAATTGAATAAATTCCAGTTAATTTTTAATTTTTGATTTTTAACTATGCTATTCATCATGGATATAAGTAAAGGCATTTTTTCAAATTTAAAATCCTGATTTATTTTCTTATGTATTTCGAATGCTAATTCAGCACCTTCAACTGTTATATCTTTCATTTTAGTTTTAATTGCATCAGAATACAACATTCCTGATCCAATAAAACTTCCCATTTGACTATTCCTTCCTCCAACTGCACTAACGTATAAATCACCTAGCCCAGCTAGACCATAAACTGTCTCACTTTTCCCATTTAAAAAAGTTACAAATGAGTTCATTTCATATAAGCATTGAGTAATCAAAGATGCAGATGTGTTATAAAAAATTTTTCTCTTTATATTATCATTTAGATTTTCATTAGAAACGCCTTTCGAAGCTCCAATAACCATTGCAAAGATATTTTTTATTGCTGCACAAGCTTCAACACCTATTACATCTTTACTAGTTGATATATGATAATATTCTGTATTTAAAATATCTTTGATCCAATTAGCTGTCTCAATATCCTTATTTGCAATTACAACAGAGCTATTAATTTTGTTTGCTAACCCTGAGGCAAGGCAGGGTCCACCAACCGCCGAAATATTTATGTTAGTAAAATTTTTTTTAGAGAGATTTCGTATTAATTTATCAATCAATAATTCATATTTATTTTCATAAATATTTAATCCTTTTGTCAGCATTAATATTTTTGGTAATTTATTTTTGTCAAAAACGTTTGATATTCTATCTGAGATCCAATCAATACCTTTAGAACTAATGCCTAATACTAAAAGATCGGGATTTTCTTCAATTTTATCAAGTGAAGAATTTTTTTTAAATTTAATTTTATTTGGAAAATTTAAATTTAAAATTTGATGAAAATTATCATTTTTATTTATTTCGTCAATATACTGGTCTTCAAGATGAGTGCCAAATATTACTACTTCATTATTTCTATCATTGCATGGTATTGAAAAAGCGCTTCCCATTGCACCAGCGCCAATTATGAATATTTTTGCCATATATCTATCTTTATAAACCTTTTATTATCTATTCAAAATATTTTATATGTTTTTTTGTTGTCTCTAAAAATGCTTTAATTAGGTTTGAATTTTTTTTATTTTTCAAACATACAACAAAAGCTTGAGTAAAAATATTTTCATCTTTGATATATATTTTTTTTAAATCTTTAAAATCAAAATATTCTGGTTCAGATATAATTCCTACTCCCATATTTTCAAAAACGGCCCTTATCATAGATGTTCTAGAAACTTCCATAATAGAATTCATTTTTACATTATTTTTATTTAAGCAATCTTCAAAGACTCTTCTTGTTTCAGAACCTTTTTCTCTGTTAATAAAATCTATACCATTAAGTTCATTTATGCTTATACTAGTTTTGGTCGATAATTTATGATTTTTACCAACTATAATTACAATTTTTTGTTTAAGATATGGTAAAGAAAAAATATTTGACTTAAAAGGTTTTAAATTTGGTTTAGCAATTACACCAATATCTATTTCTTTTTTATAAATTTGATCTAAAATACTTTGTGAATTACCGCTAATAATTTTCAAGTCAATCCCTGGATGAAGTTGTTTAAATTCTTTAATTAATTTGATAATGTAATAAGCTCCTGAAGTACCTGTAATTAAAGTACCTTTATTTATATTTAAATCTGAAGAAAACATTTCAATGGCTTCTTCTTCTAGTTCAAAAATCTTGTTTGTAATCTCATACAAAGATTTACCAAGTTCTGTCAAAGAAATTCCTCTAGCATGTCTATTTATTACAGCAACTTTGTAAAAATCTTCCAACATCTGAATTTGTTTAGTAATAGTAGGTTGACTAATTCTTAATAATTTTGAAGCTTCTGTTATGCTTTTTGTTTGGGCAACAGCATGAAAAGATCTTAACTGGTTAAAATTGATATATTTCATATAGTTTAAATCTATACTATATAGAAAAATTTAGAAAATATATATACATGAATATTTGATATTTCAATAAAACGACTATATTTAAAGAAAAAAATACAGATAAATTAATAATTTATCATAGTTATTAAGTATAATTTATATTCATAAAATATATTTGTTTTATTGATAATGAAGAATATGTTGAATTTAGAGGTTGTATTGTGGAATTATCAGATAATAAATTTAGTTGGCCTTACAAAGGTTCAAATCTTGTAAAAAAAGAAGATTTAAAACCTTATTTACAAAGAAATAATATTCAAGGTCTAAAACACCTTTCACTTCATCTTTCACTAATTCTTTTTTCTGGTTTGCTTATGTATTATTTTTCAAATAGTTTATTTTTCTATGCAATAACTATTTTCCACGGAACTTTTATTGCTTTTCTATACGCTGGTATGCATGAGTGCATCCATAAAACTCCATTTAAAAATCGAAAATTAAATGAATTTGTTGGATATTTAATAGGTTTCATTCTCTTAAGGTCTTTTTTAAATGGAAGATACAGACATATGGCTCACCATACTTTCACACAACATCCTCAAAAAGATCCAGATAAAGTAGAATTTCCTACATCATATATAGAATACTTAAAGCATATTACTAGTTTTGTAATTTGGATAAGAATTGTAGATAATTTATTTAGGCATACACTTGGAAAACTCAATAACAATGAAAAAGAATATATACCAAGCACTGAAGTAAAAAATCTTTTTTTTGAAAATAGATGTATGGTTTTAGGATATTTAATTTTACTTTTATTTTCTATAATTTTTCAAACCTGGTTTTTATTTTTTTATTGGATCTTGCCTAGAGTATTAGGCGAACCATTTTTAAGATTATTTAGAATGGCTGAACATACAGGTAAGGATGAGTCACCAAATATGATTCAAAATACCAGAACTTCTTTACCTAGTAAGTTTGTTAAGTTTTTATATTGGAATATGCCTTACCACACTGAACATCATATATATTCCAATATACCGTTTCATAAACTTCCCAAATTTCATCAATCAATAAAATTTAGATTGTCAGGAGTAGAGCCCACAATATTTAGAGTACATATTGAAATATTAAAACAAATTTGGATAAATAAAAAATCAATAAATAAAAAAAACATACTGAAAGTTTAATAAATATGAGCGGCGTTGTTATAATTGGCGCAGGTCACGCTGGAGGAAGAACAGCCCAATATCTAAGGGAATTTGGATATTCTGATGAAATACGAATTTTTGGTGATGAAAATGTTTTGCCATATGAAAGACCTCCAGTATCAAAACAATTATTAAATGGGAAAAAAAATATAGACGATTGTTTATTACATAAAAAAGAATTTTATATTGAAAAAAATATAGAAATATATTTAAATAATAAGATTAGCTTAGTTGATTTTGATAAAAAAGAAATAATTGATAATAAAAATAAAATATATAATTACAGTAAATTAGTTTTTGCAAATGGTGCTTCTCCGATTAAGTTAAATTTAAAAAAACTTGAAGGCATTTTTTATTTGAGATCGTACAATGATTCATTTAAAATTCAAAACAGTGTAACGAGTAGTAAAAATATATGCATTATAGGTGCTGGATTTATTGGATTAGAAATAGCTGCAATTTTAAGACAACAATATGATGATAAAAAAAT